>Ga0208244_100638_pt1 | contig 29493 bp, 28 predicted proteins | sample SubbioCR12Aug_5A_FD_184828 | JGI IMG/M metagenome (GOLD analysis project Ga0208244, IMG submission 184828) | Serpentinite rock and fluid subsurface biosphere microbial communities from McLaughlin Reserve, California, USA - CR12Aug_5A (SPAdes) | ecosystem: Environmental > Terrestrial > Deep...
ACACCGCTTTAAAGTGTCCGCCAGTTGTCTTTGCTCAAAAAAATATCGGTAGTAATGGCTACCTTGAAAATATATTAAATTACATAACACCCGCGAGACAAGTTGTCTAAAAAATGGGTACCCTTCACTAGGCCTCGGCAAACAATCTCTGTTTCAAAAGTTTCCCGGACCATCCCAACAAAATATCTTTGTTGTGGAAGATCTAGGTCGAGATTGTTTGTTTTTGCCCAGTCGAGAATAAACGTTTCATCATCAAAGCTAACTGGAAGGTTTCCCCCAGCTTCTTTAATGACTGCTAGCAGTTGTTCCAGACAACAACTAGCTGCTTTTTCAGCCATTTTCTCGAGTTGCCCATCCATTTTTTATCACCTCCTTTCTTTTTGGCTTATTTGCATAAGCCTTAGGATAGGCTCTGCGTCACGTCACGGATTCGCCTCCGTTCAATTATTTTTATTTTACAATAATATAATGATTTGTCAGTGTCATTAATTTTAAAAACTTACTCAGGGTTTTTTAAAAAAAGGAGCGAAGAACTCTTTGGTTATGAACCTGGAAGCTGGTTAGTTCATTGGTTGGTGGGAAGAGTTTTCGCTCCGAATTGGCATGGGGAGGGGGTTTGGGTGAAAATGCAGAGCTTGGTTGTTTAAGCAGCGACGGGCTAGACCCCTTCCCCATGCAAAAATCACCTCCTGAGAATATATAATTTTAGTTTAATATAGAAAAATGTCAAATCAAAAAATCACCGACTTGGTAATCTTTTAATTTTCTCATAGCCCATCGTTTCCTAATTTGGAACCAGGTGGCGAAAGTGTTAAATAGATGGATTGTGGAAAAGTAGGCTTGCTCTTTGTATAAATAAATGTAAGATATTAAATCCTGCCATTTCCCATCGTCAGGCATGGCAGGGTAAAAGAAGCGGCACACAAGAATGTATGCCAATAGTTTGGAGTATCTCCAGCTTGGAGGAACAGACTCCTCCACAACTCCATGCGGCTGCCTTGCTGCTTCCGGGGTGCGGTACGACACGTGTCGACGCACCTCACCCTTTTGTACATTTATATAAAACAAAAAAGAGTATCACCTACTCTTGTTTTTTTATTCCCATCCTCTCAAAGGGTGGAAAGATGCACGAACAGTTTTTTGAAATTTAGGATGGTTGTTGATGTTTAATTTTCTCATAGCCCATCGTTTCCTAATTTGGAACCAGGTGGTTAGGATGTTGGGGGAGTGGATGAGTGGATTTAGTTAGAATCTGTTTTGCTAATCCGCTCTATAATTTAGTATTTCTATTTAAACATCTTCACTAATTTTCCAGAGTGATTCAAAAAAACGTAAATATGACTTAGCAAGATCAGCATTCTTAATCTCTATAACGCTAGGAACCTTACCAAAAATTTGAATAGCAACAATGTCTTCATTGACATTATAATTAACAGGATCTTCGGTGCCGCTCTGAGGCAATTGACGATATTTAGTTAATTCAGGACAAGTAGCCCTTTCTTGTTTATTAAAGGATGACTCTTGATATAATAACATTTTTAAAGTTATTTTTTTTCTAATTCTTGTTTGCAACCATTGATTATAAGAAGAACCCATACACTCATACCACCTATCACCGACCGCCGCACCAACATTAATGGTTGATCCTTCTTTTAATCTTCTAACCAAACCAAGATGATAAGACTGAAATTCATTATAACCTTCAAAAATATTAATCTCTTGTTCGTTAGAAGAAATACTTTTTATAAAGTCTCTAATCCTATTATTATCTTGAGAATACATAAATTCACTGGTTGAGGCTTCTTGGAGCACCCTTCCTTTGTCTAAAAAAATAATCTTATCCGCAATTTCACTGGCAAATTTTAAATCGTGAGTCACAACAATCATCGTTTGCCCTTCTTTAGCTAATATTTTAATTATATTTAATACTTCCCTAATAAGCTCTGGATCTAGAGCCGACGTAATTTCGTCTAAAAATAATATTTTAGGTTTTACTGCTAGGGCTCTCACTATTGCTACTCTTTGTCTTTGACCGCCAGACAAAAAGTCTGGATGACAATCCCTTTTATTGATAAGTTCAAACTTTTCAAGCAAAGCTTCGGCTATATCAATTGCTTCTTTTTGAGAGAATTTCTTTACAATAATTGGTGCTAAAATAATGTTCTCCAGAACAGTTTTGTTCGGCCATAATTGAAAATCTTGAAAAACAAAAGAAATATTTTTTCTTATTTCTTTTATGTTGTTATAATCGGGATTAATTTTATATTCATTAAAATATTCAATACATCCCTTTTCAACTTCTTCTAATCCTGTTAAACAACGCAATAAGGTCGTCTTCCCTGAGCCGCTAGGACCGATTAAACAAACAACATCTCCTTCTTTTAAAGAAAAACTGACATTATCCAAAGCAACAACATTATTAAAAGACTTACTAATATTTTTGATGCTCAATATGTTTTTGGATTTTTTTTCCATAAAACTTAAATGTTTTTGACTCTTTGCTTTAACTTACGTTCAAGATAGCTTGCTAAAAAGATAAGTGGTATTATTATCATCAAATATACGATAGCCACGGTTGTATATATTTCTAGGGGACGGAATGTTTGACTGATTAAAATATTAGATCTGTGCAATATTTCATTAACGGCAATAATTGAGGCTAAAGAAGAATTTTTTAGTATATTTATATAAAGACCAAGCAAGTTGGGTGTAACATTACGAATAGTCTGGGGTAAAATTATTTTAAACATTGTTTGCCAATAAGACATACCCAAAGAAAGCCCTGATTCTAATTGTTCTTTTGATATTGATTCTATCCCAGCCCTAATCGTTTCTGCTACAAAAGCAGAAAGACTAAGAGACAATGCAATTAATGCGGTGGTAAATGCTGACAATCGCCAATTAAAAAGTATCGGGACAACATAAAAAATCCAAATCAACAGAACCAATATGGGCAAGGCTCTAAAAAATTCAATATAAATTTTAGCAAAAATCGATAAAAGATAATTACGAGATCTTTTAAAAAAAGCAAAAAATATACCAACAATGGTACCTAATATTACCGCAAGGAGCGTTAACCAAAGAGTAATTAACGCTCCTTCGATAAAAACATTCTTATACAATGCTATTATCTCCCAGTTCCAGGTATACATAACTCTTACTACTTAAACTGATAATCTTTTATTAAGTGTAACCAATTGGCATCGTATTGTTTCTCTAGCTTAAGTAATGTACCCTGAGTATCGAGAAACTGTAAAGATGTCTCGAGAAAATCTTTCCATTGTAAATCATCTTGACGAGTGGCCCAACCAACAGGAGCTAAGCCAAATGGGTTGTTTTTGAATAAATCAGTAATCTCTGGGTGTGCTGCGGCAAAAATCGCCGTTGTGTCTGAACCAGCAATCGCAACGTCAGCTCGTCCCGCCGAGACTTCGAGGGCGAAGCGAGTTAAATCCGAAGCTTCTGTGTCTATTTTTGTAATTTGGGCCTTCGAGAAATTCTCAGTTACAAAAATATCACCTACTTCTCCAGTAGCTACTACAACTTTGATGTTCGATTGATCAAAATCAAAAACGTTTTTAACATTTATAAATCGTGCATCATTTTTTCTTACTAAAGCACTATGACCCATATAGAGTAATGGTGGCTTGGTAAAGGCGACGGCTTGAGCTCTTTCAATGTTGGCAAAAAATGGAGCAACAATTACATCACACCTTTTCGATTGTAAATCGGCCGAGGCATTACCCCAAGTAGATTCGTGCCAACTAACTTTAGCATTTAATTTTTTAGCGACGAGATCCATCGCGTCTACCATATGTCCAGACAAAGCACCTGTCTGGGCATCTTTAATTGTGGTTGGTGGATTAATAACGGTACAGGCCTCAATAACTCTTGTCTTCAAAACGCGAGACAAAGTATTCTCTCCTAAAGAAGAAGTTTGACTATTGTTAATAGCAACTATTGAAATAATTAAAGCAATTATTGCTATTATCAAAATTAAAACTACTGAACTTTTCATAATTGTATTATATTTTAATTATTTTAAGATCGACCTTTATATTAATAAATAATAACAAGTTAAAAAAATATGGCAACAGTTTAAACCTAATAAATTTTACTAATTTTATTATAAACTAAAAAAAACCATAGCAACAATCTTTAAAGGCCTTCCTGGGATTTAGTTAGAATCCATCCTCTCAAAGGGTGGAAAGATGCACGAACAGTTTTTTGAAATTTAGGATGGTTGTTGATGTTTAATTTTCTCATAGCCCGTAGGGGAATCGAACCCCTATCTTGACCTTGAAAGGGTCATGTCCTAACCGTTAGACGAACGGGCCTTATTTTAGAAAATTTCTAATTTTTAATTTTTAATTTCTAATAAATGGTTAAACTATAAAATAATTTTATCAGAAGATTTTTCATTGTCAACCCGAATTAAAATTAAACTAAATCAATTTTCGTTAAATTTTCACTACAGATTAGCTTGTTATTATTTTTTTATATTCAAGTGGTTTTTATTATATAATAATGTGTTAATACATTGATATGGAGAAAAAGCGATTTTTATGTTAAAATAATATAAAATAAAGGCGTAAAAATGAATAATAAAAAAATTACAATTTTAGGAATCGAGACCTCGTGTGATGAGACCGCGGCCTCTATATTAGAAGTGGTTAATGATAAGTTAAAAATTGTTAGTAATGTTGTTTCAAGTCAAGTTAAAATTCATGCTCAGTATGGCGGGATTGTCCCAGAAGTGGCTGCCCGACATCATGCGGAAAATATCATCAGTGTTCTCGAGGTTGCCTTAAAAGAATTGGGAATTAGAAATTGGGAATTAGAAATTAAAAAAAATATTGACGCGATTGCTGTTACCAGCGGACCAGGGTTGATTACTTCTTTATTGATTGGTGTTGAAGCAGCTAAAACCCTGGCTTTTTTAACTAATAAACCATTAATTCCAGCTAATCATTTGATTGGGCATATCTATGCAAATTGGCTTTTGCCAATTGGCATCAGCACGAAATCTAAAATTCAAAATCTGAAACAATTTTTTCCAGCTGTTTGCTTGGTTGTTTCTGGCGGACACACAGAATTGGTTTTAATGCGCAACTTTGAAAATTTTAAAAAAATTGGCCAAACACTTGATGATGCAGCTGGCGAATGTTTTGATAAGGTGGCAAAGATTTTGGGTCTTGGTTATCCTGGTGGCCCAAGTGTTGCTTATGAAGCGACTAAAATAAAAAATAATCCGCCAGTTGGCGGAGAAAAAATAAAAAATATTGGATTGCCGCGGCCGATGATTAATTCTAAAGATTTTAATTTTAGTTTTTCTGGACTTAAAACAGCGGTGCTTTATAAGGTTCAAAATTTAGGGTTTAAGATTAAGAATTTGAAACCTCAGTTTTGCGCCGAGTTTCAGCAAGCCGTGATAGATGTTTTAATTAACAAGACTATTAATGCTGCTAAGCGATTTAAAGTTAAATCAATTATTTTGGGTGGCGGAGTAGTGGCCAATCAAGAACTAAGAAAACAAACAGAAGAGATGGTTCGAGAAAAAGCGCCCAAAACTCAATTATTAATTCCAGAATTAAAATATACAACTGATAACGCGGCGATGATTGCCGTGGCTGGTTATTTCAAATTAATGAAAACGCCAAGATCGGCGTGGTTAAAAAAATTTGATTGGCAGAGGATAAAGGTTGACCCAAACTTAGAAATATAAAATGGAAAAAATTATTTCAAAATCAGAAAAAGAGACTCAAGACATTGGCTTTAAGTTAGCCAAAGATTTAAAAGGAGGAGAGATTATAGCTTTAACAGGTAATTTGGGTAGTGGCAAAACAATTTTTACTAAAGGGCTGGCTCGCGGGTTAAGGGTAAAAAAAATTATTACCAGCCCAACTTTTGTTTTAATGAAAGTTTATAAAATTGAGGGCAGTAAGATTGAAAACTTTGTTCACGTTGATGCCTATCGCCTAAAAACAGAAAGAAATTTAAAAGAAATTGGCTTATTTGACTGGTTGGGTAAAGAAAATTCTGTAGTAGTGATTGAATGGGCTGAAAAAGTAAAAAAAATATTGCCGAAAACAGTTATTGAAATTAAAATAAAACTAGGTAAAGAAGAGACAGAGCGTTATTTTTTTATTAAATAAGAATTGGCATGGAACCAGCTTACGAAGCAAAAAAATACGAGCAAGAAATTTATCAGCGTTGGGAAGCGAGTGGATTTTTTGATGCGGAAAAATTGCCAGGCGAAAGAAAGAAAAAATTTGTGGTGGCGATTCCCCCACCGAATGTGACTGGCTCGTTACATATGGGTCATGCTTTGAATAATACGATTCAAGATATTTTAATTCGTTTTTATCGAATGAATGGGGCACGAGCGCTTTGGTTGCCAGGCACTGATCATGCTGGCATTGCCACGCAATTTAAGGTTGAACAAAAATTAGCCAAAGAAGGAATCAAGCGATTTGATTTAGGTCGAGAAAAATTTTTAGAAAAAGTTTGGCAATGGAAAGATGAATTTGAGGCGACGATTCTGGGTCAGCTAAAAAAACTTGGTTGCTCCTGCGATTGGTCGCGGAAAAGATTTACAATGGACGATGATTATAGTTTAGCAGTCACCACTGCCTTTAAAAAATATTATGATAAAGGATATATTTATCGCGGTAAAAGAGTGGTTAACTGGTGTCCTCGTTGTCAAACCTCGCTTTCTGATCTTGAACTGGAATACAAAGAAGAAAAAGCTAAACTTTATTGGCTTAAATATGGGCCATTTGTTTTAGCGACAACTCGACCAGAAACAAAGCTTGGCGATACAGCCGTAGCCGTTAATCCTAAAGACAAACGCTATCAAGAAATGGTTGGTAAAAAATATATGATTCCTGGGGTGCTGGGTGAATTTGAAGTTGTGGTGGTGGCTGACCAATCAGTTGATATGGAATTTGGTAGTGGCGCTGTCAAAGTAACACCAGCGCATGATGCGGCTGATGCTGAGATTGCCTTGCGACATAATTTGCCAAGTAAACAAATTATTAATGAGTATGGTCGAATGATGGATAATTGCGGTAAATATGCTGGGTTGAAAACAACTCAGGCGCGTCAAGCGATTATTGAAGATATGCAAAAAATGGGTTGGATTGATCATGTTGACGAAAACTACATTCATAACAATGCTCATTGTTATCGCTGTGGCACGATTATTGAACCAATCCCTTCAAATCAGTGGTTTGTTAAAATGGATAAATTAGCCGAATTAGCGGTTGAGCCAGTTAAGAAAAATAAAATTAAAATTGTTCCGGAAAGATATGAAAAGCTTTATTTAAATTGGCTGGATAAAATTCGTGACTGGTGTATTTCACGACAACTTTGGTGGGGACATCAATTGCCTGTTTGGTTTTGTCAAACTGGCAGAAGTAACAATGATCAACCTTCAATTTATAAACAAAAAAATATTGAAAATTGTAAATTGAAAATTGAAAATTCGTCCGATGAAAAATTTATAATATCGACAAAAAAACCATTAAAGTGTTCATTTTGCGGCAAATGTGAAATGCGACAATCCGAGGACGTGCTTGATACCTGGTTTTCTTCAGCCCTTTGGCCTTTTGCTATTTTAGGTTTTCCCAATAAAACAAAAGATTTAGAAGAATTTTACCCGACCAGTTTTCTTTCAACGGCTCAGGATATTTTATATCTTTGGGTGGCGCGAATGGTTTTTTCTTCATTAGAATTTACTGGCCAGATTCCTTTTGAAAATGTTTATATTCACCCCACGGTTTTAGCTTTGACAGGTAAAAGAATGAGCAAATCTTTAGGTACAGGCGTTGATCCTTCAGAATTGGTTGAAAAATATGGCGCTGATGCAACTCGGATGGGCATTATTTATCAAATTAATCGCGAGCAGCAATTTTTTAAATTTGATGAACGGGCAGTCCTAGCTTCGAGAAATTTTATTAATAAACTTTGGAATGTTTATCGTTTTGTTTTTATTCTTAATAACGAACAAAAAATTAAAGATCAAGAAATAAAATTTAAGGATATAACTTTGGCCGATAAATGGATTCTAAGTCGGTTGAATACGATTATTGAATCAGCCACGGAAAAAATAAAAAATTATCAATTTGGTGAAGCTACACGTGAAATTTATGATTTTGTTTGGCATGAACTGGCTGATTGGTATTTAGAAATAGCTAAAATCCAGATTTTAGATTTAAGATTAAAGGAAAACACTGCCGCCATACTTCATAATTCCTTATTCACTATTCTCAAGCTTTTACATCCCTTTATTCCTTTTGTGACTGAACAAATTTGGCAACAAATTTGTTCTCCTACGAATTACGAATCCAAACGAATTACTAATCTACTAATAGTTGCGGAATGGCCGAAAGTAAATAAAAAACTAATCGACAAAAAAGCTGAAAAAGATTTTGAGCAAATAAAAAATTTGGTGATTGAGATTCGTAATTGGCGAAAAGAGCAAAATGTTCAACCAAAAGATATGGTTGATTATCAAATAAAAAAATTAGATAAAGCTTTCATTGAAAACAAAGAAATCATTGAGAAATTGGGGAGAATTAAACTAAACATAAGTAATTATTGACAAAAAATCACAATTTTTTATAATAACAATAAGTTATTTATAATAAAATAAAACAGATGAAAAAAAATAAAACTTTATTTGTTAGTTTGTTTCTAATGCTAAGTATTTTTTTACTATTAGGATTTTCTTGTACTAGGGAGGATTTAATAATTAACAATGAGCAAGTTTTAGATGATCGTGAACCATTAAATGATAATGGTGAAATAATAAAAGAAGAATCGCAGGAAGAAAAAAAAGCAGAAGATAAGAAAAACTTTATTCTTCCAGCGATTACTTTTTCAGTTAAAACAAGGGGTTTTAATTATGTTTTTAATGTTTTCAGGGATGGAGAAAAAATTGGAGAAATTAAAAGTCCTTATGAGGTTAATATGTACGACGAATTAAGTGGTTTGAACGTTCTGGCTCTAGATTATAATTATGTATATTTTTCTGATCAACATTCTAGTGGTCTTGGTGGTTATGGTATCGGGTGCAGTGGAAGGACAGTATATCAAATTAATTTAGAAAATAATAAAATAAATAAATTTTTCGAAGGTCATGACCCGACGTTTAACCTTAGTCTTGACAAGGCCATCTATTTTCTCAGGTGGAATCATCTTAACGAGCCGACGAGAGAAATGAATTTGATTTCTTTGCCAGACAATAATCTTATTAAGAAATTTAATTGGCCGGAGCCATATTTTAGCGCGCAAACAAATTCCGGAGTTTATAATTTAAAGTTTTCTCCAAAAGAAGATAAAATTGCTTTTGTTGCTGCGATGGGGCCAGATGATGAACAAAGCTCGGTTTTTATATTTTATTTAGATGATGGAAAAATAGAGTTGGTTGACGAAAGAAAGGGTGATCTATTTTTTAAAATTCGTGGCTGGATTGATAACGAAACGGTTGACTATGAATAGATTGACTTGATAGCCTGAGTGGATTATTTTTAAGTACCAAAATAATGGCTTATTTAAGCCATTATTATGGTATTGACAAAATTTTAAAATCTGCTATAATTTTAGTAGAAAAGTAAGGGAGGTTTAGTCGAACCCCTTTTAAAATAAAAAATTAAAATCTAAAACTATGAAAAACAAAATTTTAGTTGTAGCAGTTATGTGTGCTATCAGCTTAGGTCTTTTAGTTTCAACAAGTAAAGTTTTCTCTCAGGTTCAAGATTCTGGTTTATTAACCAGAAGGGTTGGCCAGAGAGTCTATCAAGGAGTGTTTGACATTAATCAACCAGGAGATTTAATTATTGAATCCGATAATGGTCCTCACGGGATTTATTATCATCATTGGAAGGAAATAAGAATTCCAGAAATTAGAGAAAACAAGATGCCATCAGTTATGGTTTATGCAAGGTTTTTCGAACAGTTTCGCGGTAGACCAAACAATAAGAAAGAATGGGTTACTTCAGTTTTTCAAAACCCAAATCAACCATCAATCCAAAATGGTAAAGTTTTTATTCATTATAAAACTGTTCTCGGAGAAGGTAATGTTCATTACAGCATAGACGGAAATTACAAAATTGTTGTTACTTATTAAAAGTCTAGTTTAAAACATAACCTAAAGCAAAAACGACCAATCAGGGTCGTTTTTGCTTTTTATTAAATTTATTCTAATTTTCTAATGTTCCTAAATCCCAACTGTTCATGTATTTTTTTTGTTTTGGTGTTAGGGAGTCAATTTTAATGTTCATTGATTTAAGTTTGAGAAAAGCAATTTTTTCTTCTATTTTTTCTGGTAAGAAATAGACCTTTTTATCAAGTTTTGTCTGATTTTTTAATAAATACTCTTGAGCTAGGGCTTGAGTAGCAAAACTTAAATCCATCACTTCAGATGGATGACCCTCGGCCGCGGCTAAATTAACCAACCGGCCTTCAGCTAATAAATAAATTCTTTTATTATTTTTTAAAGTATATTCTTCAAGATTATTTCTAATCAATCTTTTTTGTTTAGCAATTTTATTTAAATCTTTGAGATTAATTTCAACATTGAAATGTCCAGAATTGGCAAAAATTGCCCCATCTTTCATTTGAGAAAAATGTTTAGCAGTTAAAACATCAATGTTGCCGGTGACGGTGACAAAAACATCACCAATTCGAGCGGCTTCAGTGGCTGGTAAAACCTTGAAGCCATCCATTCTCGCTTCAAGGGCTTTAACTGGGTCAACTTCAGTGACAAAAACATTCGAACCCATACCTTTGGCGCGTTGAGCCAATCCTTTGCCACACCAGCCGTAACCCAAAACAACAAAATTTTTGCCAGCCAGCAAGGTATTGGTGGCGCGAATAATGCCATCAATGGTTGATTGGCCAGTGCCATAACGATTGTCAAAAAGATTTTTGACTCGAGCGTCATTAACCGCAAAAGTTGGGAATGGTAGTTGATTGTTTTTTTCTAAGTTAATAATCCGGACTACGCCAGTGGTAGTTTCTTCAGAGGCGCCAATTACTTGTTGATAATTTTTAGTTTGAACAGCTAAGCTGATTAAATCAGCGCCGTCATCAATTAATAAATCTGGTTTTTGTGATAATATTTTTAATAAAGCTTGATGATAAAATTTTTCATCTTCACCATGATAAGCATAAACTGGAATTTTTTCATAAATTGTTAAGGCGGCGACAACTTCATTTTGGGTTGATAAAGGATTTGAGGCCGCTAAATAAACTTTAGCCCCGCCGATCTTTAATGTTTTAATTAAATTCGCGGTTTCAGTGGTGACGTGTAAACAAGCGCCGATTTTTAAATTTTTAAATGGTTTGGTTTTAGCAAATTCTTGAGCAATTAAGTTTAGCACCGGCATTCTTTGTCCGGCCCATTTGATTTTTTTGTCGCCAGCTGGCGCTAATTTTTTTAAATTTAAATTTTTCATAATTTTAATATTTTAAGAAACGAAAATCTACTACGAACTACGAAAAATTTACGAAAGTACAAAAGAAAATCAATAAAATTTCGCAGGAGTTTTTCGTACTTTAGTATAATTTCGTATTTCGTAGTGGTTAATCGGCGACTCTAAATATTTCTTCAATGGTAGTTAGACCCTCGAGGGTTTTTAAAATCCCATCTTGAACCATGGTAATCATGCCTTGTTTTTTTAGGGTATCTTTGATTTCTTGCTCAGACATTGAAGCTTGTAAAATTAGTTTTTCAATTTCTGGTGTCACTGTAAAAAATTCAAAAATGCCAAGCCGATCTTGATAACCAATGTTTTGACATGACGGACAGCCACGACCGCGATAAAATTTAAGATTATTCAAAGCAATGTTTTTCTTATCCTCTTCGGGCAATTCATCAATAATTAATTTTGCCCTACTTAATAATTGTGGATCAACTTTTATCTCTTCTTTACAATTATCACAAATTTTTCTAACTAATCTTTGGGCGATGACCACTCTTAAGGCCGGACCCAAAAGATATGGCTTAATGCCTAAAACAAGGAAGCGCGGAATAGCGCCAGCTGCATCGTTGGTGTGGAGCGTCGAAAGAACCAAGTGTCCAGTTAAAGCAGCTTGAACAGCTGTTTCAGCTGTTTCTTGATCTCTAATTTCACCAACCATGATAATGTCTGGATCTTGGCGCATAACTGAACGAAACATTTTTCCAAAATTTTGTCCTTTTGATGAATCAATGCTAATTTGAGTGGCTCCTGGCAATTCATATTCAACTGGTTCTTCGAGGGTAATAACTTTTGTTTCTGGTTTATTGATGTGGTTAAGAATTGCATAAAGGGTGGTTGTTTTGCCAGCGCCAGTTGGGCCAGTAGTAATAATCATGCCGTTGGGTCGCTCAATTTCTCTTTTTAAGATTTCTAGATATTTTTTCCGAAAACCAAGATTTTCTAAAATAATTTTTTGGGAAAGCATTAACAAACGAATGACCGCGCTTTCACCAAAAGAACTTGGCAAAACCGAAACACGAACATCAGTTTTTTGATTAGAAAAAAAGATAGGAAAGTGTCCATCTTGTGGTTGGTTGGTAATGTTTATTTTTAAAGAAGAAAGAAGTTTAATTCGGGCAACGACGTCGCGCCAAGATTCTTTGGAAATTGTTGCGATATCGTGAAGAACGCCGTCAATTCTTAGACGTAATTTAATAAATTTTTCTTCTGACTCCAGGTGAATATCAGAGGCGCGCGACTTAATTGCCGTAGCAATAATTAAGCTAAGGATTTCGGCTGCTGGACTTTTTTGTAACTCAATTTGTAAATCTTCAAGATTTTTTATTTTATTTTGATAATTTCTAATTTCTTCTTCAGTAATTTCAACACTTTTTTCTCTTTTGCGCAGTTGGGGTAAATTTTTATAGAGCTTTAAAGCAGAGTTCAAACTAACTGCTGAGGTAATATAAAAAAATATTGGTAATCCAGTTTCTTTAGTAATTTTTTCTTTTAATTCGATTAAATCTTGATTGATGTCGATTATTGCTAAGTTAATTTTTTTATCATCTTTTAAAAAAGTAATTACCCCTTTGTGGTGGGCCTCATTTTCAGCAATGATTTTTAATGTTTCTGGTTGAATCGAAAAAGCATGTAAATTAACATAAGGCAGACCTAGCTGACTGGCCTTTTGTTTGGCTTCTTCTTCTAATCTTTTATTTTTTAATTCTTCAAGCTTAGCATCGAGTTGTTTTTTTGTATCATCAGAACTAATTTGCGGTTGTTGGTTTTCCATAAAGAAAAGAAGATTATAAATTATTATCTTTTATTATATCAATTATTCAGTTGTTGTAAATTCTTTGTCGGATAAAATCTATTTCTTGTTTAATCCGGCCCTCATTGTCTATTTCTTTTTGAATTTTTTTCCAGGCGTGCATAGCAGTGGTGTGGTCTCGACCGCCCAGTTCATGACCGATTAAGGGGAAAGATGCCTCCAATTCTTCGCGCAAAAGATACATTGCCATTTGTCTTGGCAAAACTAATTCTTTTTTACGAGAAGCGCCGGTTAATTCAGAAATTTTAAGATTATAAAAATCGGCTACAATTTGAATCAATTCTCTAGGAGAAAGAGCTGCTTTTCTTGGAAGATTGGTTAAAGTAGCAATAATTTTTTTGGTTTCCTCAAGGGAAAAAGGCATTTTATTAAGTTCGTGATAGGCAATAATTTTATTCAGGGCACCTTCGAGTCGGCGGACATTACTTTGGATTTGAACAGCAATATATTTTATTATTTTTTCTTCAATTTGTAGATTTTTTTCTTTGGCTTTTTGTTGGAGAATGGCAATTCTTGTTTCTAGATCAGGAGCTGAAATATCAACAATCATCCCACCCTCAAAACGAGAAATTAGCCTTTCTTCTAGAGCTGGGATAACTCGGGGGGGACGATCAGAGGTTAGAATAATTTGACGATCTTTTTGATAAAGAGCATTAAAAGTGTGGAAAAATTCTTCTTGCACACCTTCTTTCCCAGCAAAAAACTGGACATCATCAACGAGTAATAAATCTTTGGTGCGATATATTTTTTTAAAGGCATCAGTTTTACCTTCTCGGATAGCCTTGATAAATTCATTAGTAAATTTTTCAGCGCTTAAATATAAAATTTTTTTCTTAGGGTTTTGTTTGATAATTTCGTGACCAACAGCTTGAAGCAAATGAGTTTTTCCCAAACCAACTCCGCCATAAATAAAAAGTGGGTTATATTTTTTTCCGGGATTCTTGGCTATGGCCAAGGAGGCACCATGAGCAAGTTCATTTCCTTTGCCAACGATAAAATTTTCAAAAGAATATCTAGGGTTTAGTCCTTGTTTATCAATCTCAACTTTTGTTTCCTCAGCGTCCTTTTTCATAATTTCTTCAAGGCTGATGAACGTTTTTTCTGGTTCAGTTGAAGATCCTGATTTGGATTCAATACAATAAATAACCTTTTTAATTTGTCCGTCAGTGGTATTTTGCAAAATATCTAAAATATTTCTTTGATATTTTTTTTCGAACCAAGCACGAGTGAATTCATTGGGTAGTGAAATAATAGCGGTTTCATTATTATCTTCGAAGCCAGAAATGCTCGCGTTTCTAAACCAAGTCACAAAATTAGCCCGGCTAATTTGTAACTCCATTTCTCCTAAAATAATTTGCCAAAGTTTTTCTTTGTTTAAATTTTTTTCAGTCATAATTTTTTAATTGAAAAGATATTATAATGGAAATCTAATATTTTAGACAAAAAACAAAGGGGACAAATTGGGGAAGAAGTGTGCATAATTTTAAAGCACTTGCAAAGTTTAATTTTTTATTTTATAATAAGCTATAATTTTACTTATTTTTAATTTTTATATTTTTATGGGGTTACCGTCTAAGAAAAGACCTAAAAGCGAAAAAAGAAAAAGGAGAAATGCTCATCGACTAAAACCAGCTTCTTATATTAATTGTGCTAGTTGCGGTCGGCCAAGGAGAAAGCATCATGCCTGTTCTTTTTGCGGTATTTATAAAGGCAAAGAATTTAAAAAACAGAAAAAAGAAACATTGAAACAGGAGGTAAAAAAATAAAAAATATGAGTCAGCGACATCTTGCCAGAATGGTTTCTTTGCAAATACTTTATCAGTTAGATTTTTCTGATTTATTTAATCTAAAAAAAAAGGAAGAGAAGACTAAGAAAATCTCAACTTATAGTTTACAAGAATTTGCGACGATTGATTTTAAGTATAAAGAATTTGTCGATAATCTTATTAAGGCAATTGTTGAAAATTTAGAAAAAATTGATGAATGGATAAAAAAATTTGCGCCAGAGTGGCCAATTAAACAAATTTCGGTTGTTGACCGAAATATTTTAAGAATTGGTATTTTTGAATTAATTTTTTCTGAAGAAACACCGCCTAAAGTAGTAATTGACGAGGCGATTGAATTAGCTAAAAGATTTGGCTCAGAAACTTCGGGTCGATTTGTTAACGGAGTTTTAGGAGCAGTTTATGAAAAGCTAAAGAAAAAAATTAATGATTAAAGAAATGTCTCCGTTGGAGAAAAAAATTAAAATAAAATTTAAAAATAAAGAATTATTAAAAAGAGCGTTAACCCATCGTTCTTATTTAAATGAGCATTCATCTTTTAAAATAGAACATAATGAGCGCTTGGAATTTTTGGGTGATGCGGTTTTAGAATTAATTATTACCGAATATCTTTATAAAAAATATCAAGAAAATGAAGGAGTTTTAACGTCTTGGCGAGCCAGTTTGGTCAATACAAATATGTTGGCAAAAATTGCCGAAGAAATATCTTTAGATAAATATCTTTTTCTTTCCGAAGGAGAAAAAAAATCTTCTTCCTCCAGAACGAAATCGACAATTTTGGCTGATGCATTTGAGGCTTTGATTGGAGCCATTTATCTTGATGCTGGCATGGCTAAAACAAAAAAATTTATTGAAGAAAAGATAATAAAAAAATTACCGAGAGTATTAAAATATCGACTTTATGAGGATCCTAAAAGTCGTTTGCAGGAAATTGTTCAAGCTGAACACAAAGTTACTCCGGGTTATTTAGTTTTAAAAGAGGAAGGCCCGGATCATGATAAAAAATTTACCATGGGTGTTTTTTGTGGAGAAAAAATGTTAGCTCAGGCCCAAGGAGTTAATAAACAAGAAGCCGGAGTGAGGGCTGCGGCTGAAGCTCTTAAGAAATATTATAAAAAAATAAAAAAGAAAAGTTAGGGCGATTAATGGTGATCTTATATTATTACTAGCGACAACATGAAATAATCGCTGGAATTTTATCCCATATGCATTTAGAAAGCTTAGAAATACTAGGGTTTAAATCTTTTGCCAAAAAAACTAAATTAGTTTTTCCCAAGGGAATAACTTGTATTGTTGGGCCAAATGGTTGTGGAAAATCAAATATTACTGATTGTATTCGTTGGATTTTAGGTGAACAAAGCTTGAAGAATCTTCGGGCTGGTAAAAACGAGGATCTTATTTTCTCTGCTGGCAATAAGAGATTGGGCTTGTCTCAAGCTTCTCTGGTTGTCAAAAATGAAAAAAACGAAGAGACCGAAATAACTCGTCGTTTTTTTCGTAATGGCGAAAATGAATATTTAATTAATAATAAAAAAATAAAAAGAGAAGATTTGTTATTTTATTTAGCTAAGGAAAATATTGGTCAAAAAAGTTACTCCATTCTTAGTCAGGGCATGGTTGACTGGATTCTTTACTCTTCTAAACAGGAAAGAAAAGATTTTTTTGACGAGGCTACCGGCATTCGCGAGCATCAAATAAAAAAGAATAAAGCCATCAGTAAAATTAAAAAAGGGATTAAGAATCTTGATCAAGCCGAGATAGCTATTAAAGAAGTTGAGCCGAGAATGAGATTTTTATCTCGACAAATTAAAAAATGGGAAAAACGTCAGGAAATCGAAAAAAGTTTAATTGAGCTAGAAAAAAAATATTATGGCGCTCGTTTATTTAAGTTTAAAAAAGAAAAAAATAAAATTATTGAACAATTTAATGAAAAACAATTAATTTTTAAGAAAGAAGAAAAAGAACTGAAAGATTTCCAAGTTGAATTTGGTAGTTTGGCCAGTTATCAGCCAAGCGACGATTTTAAAAAAATTCAAAATAAATGGCAAAATCTTTTGGGGCAAAAAAATAAATTATTAGAAGAACAGACTCAAAATAAAACAAATTTAATAATTAAAAAAGAAGATAAAATTATTGAAGAAAAAAATTTAAAAGATTTAGAAAAACCATTAAAAAAACTTTTTGATCAAGAAGCGGAATTATTAAAAAAAATAGAAAACGTTAAAGAAATTGAAGAAGTCAAGAATCTAAAAGGAGTAACAGAGAAAATGATTGTTTTAACGAAAGAAATGTTATCTTTTTTTGGTCAACCGATCAATGAAGTTGAAGATAAGAATGATTCCGAATCAATCGTTGATGATTTAAAGAACGATAAGCTTGTGGCGTTAAATCAAGAAATTGGACAACTCGAGAATAAGCTAAATAATTTTTTTGAATTAGAAAATCAAAAAAGAAAAGAAATGCTTGAAGTTCAAAAAAAACTTCAAGTTAAACAGGATAAAGTTTCTTCGCTTGGTTACGAGTTAAAAGATGTAGAAATGGAAAAGGTTAGACTAGAAACAAAAGAGGAAGACTTGAAAGATGAAATTAAAAAAGAAGCTTTTAATAAAGAACTTGATTCTTTTCAGGAAATAGAATTATCTTATTCAGAAGAGGAGGATTTATTTATGGAAATTAATAAACTTAAAAGAGAGATGGATTTAATTGGAGGTTTTGATGAGAGTTTTCTCCAAGAATATAATGAATGTAGAGATAAATATGACTTCCTTTCGTCGCAGATTAATGATTTGAAAAATAGCATTGGTTCACTCGAAAATGTCAGGAAAAAGTTAGACGAACAGATTAGAAAAGAATTTTTTGTTAATTTTAATAAAATTAACAAATATTTTGAAGAATATTTTAAATTTTTATTTAAAGGGGGCAGTGCTAAATTGGTGTTAGAAGAAGAAAATGATTCTTCATTAAGATTGGATAATAATGGAAAAGATCAAAAAGACGAAAATCAAGAGATGGAAGAAGACGATCAAGAAGAGAGTAAAGAAATAAAATATGGCGTAGAAATCTATGCTCGACCGCCACAGAAAAAAAATAAAACAGTTCAGTCACTTTCTGGCGGAGAAAAAGCTTTAACCTCCATTGCTTTAATTTGCGCGGTGCTTAAAACAGAAAACCCGCCCTTTGTTGTTTTAGATGAAGTTGATGCCGCACTTGATGAAGCCAATTCAGTGCGTTTAGCCGAGATCATTAAAGAATTAAGCAAAAATATTCAATCAATTGTTGTTACTCATAACCCAGTTAGCATGGAAGTTGCTTCAGCTCTTTATGGAGTAACTATTGACAAGGAAAGTTCATCCCACGTTGTTTCAATGAAGCTAGAATAAGGTTAGATTTTTTTCCAAGGCATCTTGACTTATTAGTCCAGTTATTCTTTTGATTTCTTTTCCATTTTTGAAAAAAAGAAGGGTCGGAACACTCATTACATTAAATTCTTCAGCTGTTTCTTGAGCTTGGCCAATATTAAGACGGCCAAATTTTATTTTTCCTTGATATTTTTTTGCCACTTCTTCAAAAATTGGATGAAGCGCCTGACAAGGGGGACACCAGTCAGCGTAAAAATCTACTAAGGCTGGCAACGTTTCTTCTAAAACTTCTTTTTTGAAATTTTCTTGATCAAGAGAGATAACCATAGTTTATTGTTTTATTAATAATTATTCTATAAATATTTATTTTTTTATGATTTAAAATGATCTTTTCCTCCCAACAATTATTTTTATTTTTTCTGGGGCAATGTCAATTTCTAGTGGAGTTTTTAAAATTCGCCAACCATCAACTAAAGCTGGGATGCCTTTTTTGTCTTCTGGCGAAGTAATTTTTAGTTTTTTAAAATAAAGCAAAGTGTCGATTGTGTTTTCTTGTCCTAGGTTTAAAAATGAAAAAATTTTTTTATGACCAGTTTCAAAGATTATTTCCAAGAGATTATCTTGTGGTTGACTGATTTTATTTAAAAAACAGGCTAGGTTTAAAACCGATATTTTATTTATTTTAGACGATGGTTCTATTTTCCAATGACGATGTTGAATGATAACTTTATGGGTGTTTAATTCAATTGAAGAAACAAAAAAAATGTTATTAATCTTGCCGACGTCTAGGTTCTCTGTTAATCTTGCCGAGATAACCTCACAAGCCATTTCTTCTTGAGGAATACCCAAAATTTCAGCAATTTTATTATTTTCACCGATTGGGATAATGCCTAAACTAGCATTAGAACCAATTAGCGCGCTTGCGGCTTGGCAAAAAGTTTTATCATTACCGACAACAATTATAGTTTTAATCCCCTTTTTTAATCCATCCCTGATTATTTCAGGGATTGACTCAAGAATAGTTAATTTGACAAGGCGTCCAGAAATTTCTAAGTCAGTTAAACGGGTTTCTATTTTGTCGATAATTTTTTTATATTTACTTTTGCCTAAGAATGCATCGAAAAGATATAGATACATAAAAATTCAAATATCGAAAACTTAAATTATCAAAATTTTTTTATTTTATGTCTCTGGGGGAATATTGAATAATTTAAATTTATTATTATTTTTTATTCGTTTGTTTCTTCTTCGCTTTCTTCAACTTTTTTTTCTTTGTGTGGCTTATAGTCGCCCATGGCGCATTTGCCAATAAAAGTTGCTCCCTCTTCAACAGCCAGAACTTTACACTCTAAATCTCCGAAAAGTTTAGCTGAGCTAGCCAAGACAGCTTTTTCGTCCACGTGGATATTGCCGCTAATCTCTCCGGCTAAATGAAGACTTTTAGCAGTAGCATTAGATTGAACAACCGCTCCTTCATCAACTCGCAAATCGTTTTTTGTGTTGATGCTTCCCTTAACGTGTCCCTTGATGACGATGTTCCCCTCGCCAGTAAAATTACCCTCAAGTTTTACTCCGGGGCCGATAATTGTTTCTAATTCTCCCATAGGTTTTGGCATATTTTTTAAATTAATAAATAATAACTAAATTATAGATAATTTTCATAAATGAAGCAAGTATTAAGGGTGGTATTTTAAAATTATTATTTATTTGACAAAATTTTTAAAATTAGCTAAAGTTTAGAATATGGATAAAGATATACAACAAGACGTTTCTCACCTTAAAAAAGACTTAGTTAAAATTTTCGTTTTTTTCAGCGTGACAGTTGTTCTGATGGTTATTTTATATTTTTTAAATGAGCAGACAGGCTTGATAACAAATTTGGCTAGTCTTTTTACTCGCAATTTAATTCAACCATAATTTTTTATTTTGGCGTTTAATTTTTTTCTAAAAATTAATACTTGAAATATTTTAAAAATTTTGGGCTGAATTTATTTTTATTAATTTTGGTCCCCCTAGTTTAATGGAAAGAATATCTAAGTTGATAATTTATTTTTGAAAAGTAAGATAATATGAACATTGATATTCTCATTTTAGATAGCGGTTCTTTCTATTGATTGTGATATATTCTAAATATGAGAGTTCACTCAATAGAAAAAATAAAAGAATTAATAAGATTAAGAAGCGCGTTCAGGAAAATTGGGAAAAGGCGAGAAAATTAGCTTAAAAACTACTTTGCGGCAATACTAGAGAACTTTCGATTGCTCTGGCCATGCTTTACTGGGGTGAAGGGAGCAAAAAAGTATGTGAATTTATTAATTCTGATGGGAAAATAATTGAAACTCATTTATTTATATTAAGAACCCTATTAAAAATTCCAGAGGAATTAATAAAGCCAACAATGCGAATATTTTCGGGAATGGCTAGGGCTAAATGTTTAAATTACTGATCTCGCGTTACAAGAATACCAAGACGAAAATTTTTCATTCGATTTAATGATGGTCGAACAAAAGGAAAGACCAAGTACGGAATGCGCAGAATAACAATTAAAAAAGGAGCCAGCACGTTAAAAATAATAAACTCTTTGATGGAGCAATTTTTTAAAGAAACAATACGGAGACATTGATTTTTTTAGATTGCCCCCGTAGCTTAATGGATAAAAGCAGATCCGTCCTAAGGATAAGACTAGAGGTTCGAATCCTCTCGGGGGTAATTTTAAAAAAGATTTTGTGAAGAGTCATAAATCTTAGGCACAGGCTCGATTTTTGTCGGGAGTAAAGTCTTTTGATTTTTAAAATATTATTTTGGGCCTATGGTCTAGTGGTACGACACCACATTCGCATTGTGGAAACGGCAGTTCGATTCTGCCTAGGTCCAGTAAAGTTTATTTACGTAAGATTTTTTCTCGCTCTCGCTTGTCCGTCCGACTTGTCCTGCCGAAGCCTTGGCGAAGAAGGAAGCCAAAAGGCGAAGGAGGGCTTTTTCATTTTCATACTTATTTTTGTACTGAGAGTTAGTTTAATCCTAACCTCGGATTAAAGCTTAGTGAATGGGAGGCCATTTTATAGTTCTGATTCACCAATTTTTAGATATTTCGGATATAATCTTATTTAGTTGGGTATCTCTAATGATCCCCTTGTATTTATTTCCATTATAGTGTATAATTGAACTGCAAGATACCTTTAGGGTATATAATAGTAAACATATGGACAAAAAGCCATCAAAAGGAGAATATTTGGATGTTTTATTAAGATCCCCTAAAACCATCTTCTCAATCAAGGATGTTGCTTTGTTATGGGCGGAAGAACGAGAGCAAAAAGTATCATTGCGATTAAATAAATACGCCAAAGCTGGAAAATTGTTAAGATTACGCCGTGGTTTTTACGCAAAAGATAAAAATTATGATCGTTTTGAATTAGCGACGAGAATTTATACGCCTTCCTATGTTAGTTTTGAGACGGTTTTGACTCGATCGGGTATAAATTTTCAAAAGTATGACAGTATTTTTGTTGCCTCGTATGTTACTCGGGAAATTGATGTAGAGGGGCAAAAAATATCTTTTATTCGCACGAAAGATTATGTTTTAAGCAATATTTCTGGTATTGAGCACGAAAAAGGCATAGCCGTGGCCACTAAAGAGAGGGCTTTCTTGGATAGGATTTATATTAGCAAAGATTATTATTTTGATAATTTGAACGCTTTGAATTGGAACAAAGTTTTTGAAATTTTGCCAATCTATCATAATAAAAAAATGGAGAAGAGAGTTAATGATTATTTTAAACACTATAAAAATTTAAACGTATGACTGTTAATTGTGCCAAACACAAAAATATATTGTTGCAAATGTTAAAGGATGTTTATTCCGACACTTCTATCTCCTCATACTTAGGTTTTAAGGGTGGAACCGCCGCTCATCTTTTTTACGGACTGAATAGGGATTCGTTTGACTTAGATTTTGATTTATTGGATGAGAGTAAAGAGCAAGAGGTCTTTGAAAAAATTCAAAAGATTGCGGAATGCTATGGCAAGATTATTGATTCAAAAATCAAAAAATTCAATTTATTGAATGTTATTTCCTACGACACGGTATCTCAAAATATAAAAATTGAGGTTAATAGGAGAAATTTTGGATCAAAATTTGAAGTAAAAGTCTTATTGGGAATTTCCATGTTAGTTATGATTCCGGAAGATATGTTTGCCAACAAATTAATAGCCATGCTGGAACGAGTGAGCAAAACCAGTCGTGATATTTATGATGTTTGGTTTTTCTTAAAAAATAATTGGCCGATTAACAAAGAAATAGTTGAGATGAGATCGGGTGTTTCTTATAAGGAAACATTGCAAAAGTGTATTGACCAGATGGAAAAAGTCAAAGACCGCAATTTGTTGGTCGGTTTAGGCGAAGCATTAGCAGACCCACAGAAAGATTGGGCTCGCGCTAAATTAAAATCAGAAACCATCTTTTTATTAAAAGCTCGAATAGAAAGTGAAAAATAAATAAAAAATAATTGTGGTGGAGATTCTGCTAAGATCCAAAAGTAAAATAAAAATAATGAACAAATTTATTATTAATTTGTCTAAGAAACCAGCCTTTTGCCAAAAAGGTTTAATTGGCTATACTTTCCCAATTAAGAATAAAAAAATAGGCCTTCATTTTATAGATGTTAAAAAGGGTCACGATACTTTCATTATTAGTAAAAAATGTAATCATATCTACTATATTCTTTCTGGTAATGGGAGTTTTGAAATTAAAGGTAGAATATTTAAAGTAAAGAAAGAGATGATGGTCAACGTGCCCACTAAAATTGAATATACATATTCTGGAAAAATGAAATTATTTTTAATAATGCTCCCTCCTTGGTTTAGGGGCAATGAAATAGTTATTAAAAACAACCCAGCTGTTTAATAAAAGTTGCCAGAGTGGTGAAACTGGGAAACACGCAGGACTTAGAATCCTGTGCCGAAAGGCTTGCGGGTTCAACTCCCGCCTCTGGCATTTTATAAAAATATGGATCAAGAACGAGAAAATCTCTCCGCAGTAGAAAGCGAAGGAGCTAAATCAGAGCAAAAGAGTCCTTTGGGAGAAAAGGCAGAATCTTTGTATGGTAGAATGTTTGAAATAAAAGTTTTTGGTCAAGAAAATCTGCAGGAAATCCCAGAAGGCAAAAAAGTAATTTTTGCTCCGACTCATATGACAGATATGGATATGGGTTGCGCTTTGGCCGCCATTGGCAGATTTCGTCGAAATTTAGTTCTAGGTGTTGAATCTTCGCCCGATGTAGCTATTTTTCGGACGATACAAAGTTTATTAGCCGGTCAGGAAAATTTCCAGGAAATTCCTATTGCCGGCAAAGGAAAAAACCGAGTGGGAAAATTTGAAGAATGGATCGGTTCGGAAGCCTGTAGAAACTTGCAGGAAGACTTGAAAGAAGAAAAAAATGATGTGCTCATTTCCGCCTATTTTGATCCAAGACACGCGGGGAATTCATTACAATTATCCGAAAAATTAGGTGTCGGCGCAGTTTACTTAGCTCAAATGGCTGAAGCGATAATTGTGCCAGTGGCCGTTGATGCCCATGCTGGGCAAAAAGTAGAACGTGGTGATGCTAATATGATTGCCTATATAGAAGGGCGAATAAAAAATAAAGGACAAAAACCCAAAGCCAATGTTCATCTTAGCAAGCCCATCAGTTTTCCCAAGATTGAAGGCATCGAAAAGATGGGAGAAACTATTAGAGGCGGGAACCGGGAAGAATTTAGAAGATTGAGCATGGCTTTAAAAACTCAATCCGCAGAAGTGATGAAAGCCATTGCTTTGATGCTACCAGAAGAAAAAAGAGGATCGTGGAAATAATATTTTTTTATGACATTTTTCAATTGGAAAGTTATAATTTTAATTATTTTAGCAATTATAGGGTTGCTAATTAATTATCAGAAAATTTCTGATGGTTTTTTAGGAATTTTTCCCAAAACTGAAAATTTAAGTATTGCTTTTATATCTTTTTCTCAAAATCATAGTGCCGAACTTTTCCAAGAAGATAAAATTTGGGGGTGGCCCCTTGCCTATTGGGAGAATCAACAATTTAATTTAAAATTTTTAGTTTTTGATTTAATTTTTTATATTATTATTTGGTTAATTATTATTTTTTTCATTTGGTTCTTTGTTGGGATGAAAAAAATGAAAGATAGAAGATTAAAACCACCAAAATTTGACTTATAGTTATCCACAAAATATCCCATTGACCTTTTTGATTTTCACTTTACAATAGAAACAGTTTAAAATTAACTAATGTTAAAGAAAAACAACAAATCAAAAAAAGAAAAAAATCTAAGCGGATGAACTAGGCCATTTTTTGGTCTTCCTCTAAACCGCCTAGAAGGTGGTTTTTTGATTTGGTAGCTTTCGTTGAATTTGTCATTCTAAAGAATCAACAAATTTTATTAGAAGGTTGTTAACTGAGTACATTGTCCGGTGAAAGAAGACTGGTAGACAGCTTAGTCAAAATCGCAAAATATGGTTTTTCTTAACGAAGATTCTAGCATCGGGCTGTGTACTCAGTGTCTAGCTCTTTGACAATTTGTAATAAAAATGAGTAACAATAAGCGTAACAATAAGTGTGATAATAAAGTTTTATATGGGTTCTAATCGAGATTATCGCACATGGTGGATGCCTAGGCATCGAGAGGCGATGAAGGACGTAGCAGCCTGCGATAAGCTTCGGGGAGGCGGCAAGCAACCTTTGATCCGAAGATTTCCGAATGGGGAAACCCCTCTGATTGAAGATCAGAGACTCCGACTTTGTGTTGGAGAGCAAACCTGGTGAAGTGAAACATCTCAGTAGCCAGAGGAAAAAAAAGAAAATCGATTCCCTAAGTAGCGGCGAGCGAAAGGGGAACAGTCTAAACTCGTCAAAAAATTTTTAAAAGTTTATGACGAGGGTTGTGGGAATTTGTCTAGCTCTGACCTTGAGTCGGAGCAAAGAAAACAAAGTTTTAGTAGAATGATCCGGAATGATCAGCCAGAGAGAGTGAAAGCCTCGTATACAAAAAAACAATTGTTTTCTTGACAAGTATCCCAAGTATGTCGATGAAAGGAAAACGTCGGCAGAAACAGGGAGGACTATCTCCTAAGACTAAATACTACTCGATGACCGATAGTGAACAAGTACCGTGAGGGAAAGGTGAAAAGTAGGCCAGTTAGGCCGTTGAAAAGTACCTGAAACCATGTGCTAACAAAGAGTCGGAGCCCCGTTTTGGCGGGGTGACGGCGTTCCTATTGAAGAATGAGCCAGTGAGTTTATTTTTGCTGCAAGTTTAACCGAGCGCTCAGCATAGGAGATGGAAATTATAAATTATAATAACGAGATATTCAAAATTTTATAATTTTTCCAATTTTCGTATTCTGAGTGCTCGGGGAGGCGTAGGGAAACCAAGTCTGAATAGGGCGATTAGCAGCAAGGATAAAACCCGAAACCGGGTGATCTACCCATGGCCAGGATGAACCCCGACGAAAGTCGGGGGGAGGTCCGAACCGTTTGGTCGTGCAACTCCATCGGATGAGCTGTGGGTAGGGGAGAAATTCCAATCGAACTCGGTAATAGCTGGTTCTCCCCGAAATAGCTGCCGGGCTAGCCTCAGTATGGGACTTGGGGGTAGAGCGACTGAATGAATGTGGGCGGTTTACCGTACCATGTTCAACCAAACTCCGAATACCAAGTATCCTATATACTGGGAGTCAGTCCATGGGGGCTAAGCTCCATGTGACAAAAGGGAAACAGCCCAGATCTCAATCTAAGGTCCCTAAATTCAAACTAAGTGTGAAAGGTGGTGGAAAGACTCAAACAACCAGGAGGTGGGCTTAGAAGCAGCCATCCTTTAAAGATAGCGTAACAGCTCACTGGTCAAGTTTTTCCGCGCTAAAAATTTATCGGGGCTAAGTTTGATACCGAAGATGAGGGTCCCGACCTTGTGTCGGGACGGTAGGGGAGTGTTCTGATTGCAGTGAAGTTGTGTCGTGAGGCATGATGGAGCGATCAGAAGCAAGAATGCTGGCATAAGTAGCAAGACTAGAGATGAGAAATCTCTTCGCCGAAAGTCTAAGGTTTCTTCCGCAACGAGAATCGTCGGGAGGTTAGGCGGTCCTAAGGCAAACCCGAAAGGGCTAGTCGATGGATTGCTGGTTAATATTCCAGCCCCACCTTATAAAAGCAAAGGGGTGACACCTTTTCAAGCTCTAAGCAGTTTTTGGCTATAACTGTTGCTGGAGAAAATTTTGCTTTAGGCAAATCCGGAGCAATAAAAATTTTCTTTGGCAAGACTTGGGTAACCAAGAATTTAGGGGGAGAGAGAGTCAAGAAAAACCTCTAGCTTTTTCGTAAGAAAAAATTTATAAGGTGACCGTACCGTAAACCGACACAGGTAGACGGGATGAGAATTCTAAGGCGAACGAGAGAACCCTCGTTTAGGAACTCGGCAAAAAAGCGGCCGTAAGTTCGCAATAAGGCCTGCCCGCCGATTTGGCGGGCTGCAATTAAAGTATCTCAAGCGACTGTTTAACAAAAACACAGGTCCCTGCTAAACTCGTAAGAGGAAATATAGGGGCTGATGCCTGGCCAGTGTCAGAAGGTTAAGAGGATAGGTGATCCTTCGGGTGAGCCTTGAATTTAAGCCCTGATGAACGCCGGCGGTAACTATAAACTGGACGATTGTAGTTACTATAAAAAATTTGGCTATATGCTGGAAAAACCGGATGTATGCCTTGACTACTCGCGGATATTATTTATAATGGAGGGTAGTAATACCCGCAGTAAAAATGTCAGGCTGCGGTCAATCAGCAGGAAAGGCTTTTATGAAAGTTCAAAATGTTAACTCAAAAGTAGCTTATTATCTTGTCGGTTTTACCGATGGAGAAGGAAGCTTTAATGTCTCTTTTGTCAATCGCCATCAGGACTTTAAGAGTGGTTGGAAAATAGAACCAAGCTTTAATATTTCTCAAAAAGACGATAGCATTCCCAAACTTTTTCAGAAGATTCTAAAGTGTGGGACAATTCGTTATCGTCGAGATGGAATTTGCTATTTTGAAGTTAGAAAAGCTAATGATTTATCTCAAAAAATTATTCCTTTTTTCAGAAGATACCAATTAAAATCTAAAAAAATAAAAGATTTTAAACTATTTTCTAAAATTATGGAAATAATTACTAAAAAGAAACATCTTAATTCGTTTGGCATTAAAAAGATCCTTAAACTGAGACAAAAAATGAATTATGGTGGTAAACGTAAATATCAAGAGGTAAAAATTATCAGTACTCTTTCATAAAAGAATCCTCAGAGACTATACGCCAGACGTTGATTTTAATCAGCGATGATATAGTCCGATCTCATAGGCGATTATGAGTTCCGTAAAATCGGAAGGCCCAAAATGGGTTTAACAAACAATGAACCGTCCTATGGTAGCGTAATCCCTTGCCGGGTGAGTTCCGGCCTGCACGAATGGCATAACGACTTGAGAACTGTCTCAACGAGGGACTCGGCGAAATTGCGAGACCCGTAAAGACGCGGGTTACTCACCGTTAGACGAAAAGACCCCGTGAAGCTTTACTACAACTTGGCATTGAAATATTAATAAACATGTTCAGCGTAGGTGGGAGATCGTGTCTCACTATTGTTCGGCACTCTTCCTACGAACTACGAAAAATTTACTAAAATACGAAAGAAAAAAACTTAATTTTCGTACTTTAGTACAATTTCGTATTTCGTAGTAGAAGTGGTGAGCAGCAGCGAGGCACGGTCAACAATGAGACACCACCCTTGCTTCTTGGTATTTCTAATTCTAGAGCGTGATGAGCGCTCGGTTGACAGTGTCTGGTGGGTAGTTTAACTGGGGCGGTTGCCTTAACTAAGTTATATTTTTATCTCCGTTTAAATATAACTGGGGCCCTCCGAAGAATTTCGGAGGAAAACTGGCTATATGCTGGAACCTCTGTTTAATTTTTGTTGACTCTGCTCGGCAGAGTAAAACTAACAAAAAAGACTAAAAGTCGACAGACAATCAGCAGGGAAGTCCTGACTTAAGTTATGGACCCCTCAACGACTATACGCCAGTCTAGTTACTTCATCATTGTTAATAGAATGAGCGAAGTAAATGGAATGATATAGTCTGATCTTTCAGGTGACTGAAAGACTTTCGTTGCTCTAAATTTTTAGAGAAAAACTTACACGCCCGCAAGTAAACGAAAGATCTAACCAATTTTTATGAGATCAAAAATCATAGAAAATTATAAAAAGAAATTAAAATTGAACGCCAAACAAAAAGAATTAATTATCGGAAAATTATTGGGCGACGGACATTTAGAGACTCAGAATAAAGGTCAAACTTATAGATTTAAAATAGAGCATTCAATTAATCAAAAAGATTATGTTGATTGGCTATTTGAAGAATTTAAAGATTGGACCATGACTCTACCAAAAATTAAAATCTGTGAATCGCAAGGCAAAACTTACCAAAAATACTGGTTTAATACCATCAGCCACAGCAGTTTTAGATTTTATGCCCAACAATTTTACCGTGATGGCAAGAAAGTAATTCCTAAATTAATTCATCGTTGGCTAACGCCGCTGAGCCTGGCCGTTTGGTTTATGGATGACGGCTCGTTGAAATCAAAATTTCATCGAGTAAGAATCATCAATACTCAGGGATTTAGCAAAAAGGATGTTTTAAAGTTAATTAAAATTTTGGAATTAAAGTTTGGCTTAAAAAGTAAATTGAGAAAGCAGGCAGAAGGTTTTCAGATTATGATTTTAGCAGAATCAGCGGATAAGTTTATTCAACTGATTAGAAGTTTTATTTTGCCCTCAATGCTTTATAAAATTAAAGGGTTAGATTAACATTAATGCCTAAAATGTAACGGAGGCGTTTACAAAGGTTGGCTTAGCGCGGATGGAAATCGCGCTGGACGTGTAAAGGCACAAGCCAGCTTAACTGCAAGACGTAAGTGTCGCGCAGAGAGGAAACTCGAACTTAGTGAACCGATGCGCCCAAGTAGGCGGCGCAAAGA
>Ga0208244_100639_pt1 | contig 29481 bp, 31 predicted proteins | sample SubbioCR12Aug_5A_FD_184828 | JGI IMG/M metagenome (GOLD analysis project Ga0208244, IMG submission 184828) | Serpentinite rock and fluid subsurface biosphere microbial communities from McLaughlin Reserve, California, USA - CR12Aug_5A (SPAdes) | ecosystem: Environmental > Terrestrial > Deep...
AGCCGAGAAGACCGCGCAGAAGGAGGCCGAGGATGCGATGAAGCCCCTGGTCGAGCGCATCAAGACCACGCTCGGCGAGCGCGTCAAGGACGTCCGCGTCTCCCACCGCCTCACCGACTCGCCCGCCTGCCTCGTCACCGGCGAAGGCGACATGAGCGCCAATCTCGAACGCCTGCTCAAGGCCGCCGGCCAGGCCGCGCCGACCGTGAAGCCCACGCTGGAAATCAACCCGAGCCATGCCTTGGTCACGCGGCTCAACAGCGAAACCGACGACGCCCGCTTCGCCGACTGGGCCAACCTGCTGTTCGAGCAGGCGCTGCTGGCGGAGGGCGGCCAGCTTGATGACCCGGCGAGTTTTGTGCGGCGGTTGAACGGGTTGTTGGCGATGCTGCCGAGTTGAGAAAGGGGCCGCACATGTCTAAACATGAGCGGCCTACAACCTGTTGCCCCCGGCGCGGCTGAGCAATCAGTCGCGCTTTTTCTTACCCATGCGCTGTGGAAGGCCGCAAGACAGTCGGAGTGAATGGTTAGAATTGCACCAGACTGAAGAAACACCCACTAATCCCTACTTAAAGCTCAAGCGAATGGCGACTACTAGTTCACCCGATGAAACGCTGTTGGCGTACAAGGCTTCGATGGGCGAACGGCTTGGTGCTGTCTATTACACCCTGTACTCGGAACTCGTATTTCTGCACGCTCGTTGGGATCAATATCGTCACCTTTTTGGCTCCGGCGAAGAGATAGTTGACCTACTCAATCGACACGCCCCCTTCTTTTTCAGAGTGGTACAGGATTCGTTATGGGAACAAACCCTACTTCACATTGCGCGGCTCACTGACCCGGTGAAAACTGGCAAGAATGAGAACCTGTCAGTCCACCAGATGGTTGAACTGATCGAAGATGAGGAACTCAAGGTAACGGCTCACGAATTGGCTGAAATCTGCAACGCGAAGGCCGCGTTTGCGAGGGAGCATCGTAATAAACGCTTGGCTCATCGCGACCTGCAGCACGCCTTGAAGGAATCCCCAGAGCCGTTGGGTAGAGTAAGCCGTGCGCATGTTGAAGAAATACTGGCTGCCTTGGTAGAACTGATGAATCTCTTGGAAATGCATTACCGAAAGGCAACCTCCATCTTCCGGCCGTTTGGTTCTGGTGGGGCTCGCACGCTTATCCTTGATTTGAGGAGCCTTGAAAGGACAAAGGGCAATTAAGAATTAAAGGGGCTAGGCTCGAATACTTCTGAGCGAAATTCGCTCGAAGAAGCAATCCGAGCCCGCCCCCTTTAATACGGCGTCAAACTCTCGGCTACGCACTGATGATGAAAAAACAATAGGGGACAGACCACGGTTTTCGATGCCAGAGCAACCATCTGCCAGGTGTTTATCGGAGCTTAGGCAATTCAAATTAACATCTAGGGGTCACGGGGTCAGGTTTTGCATCCCCTACCCGAATACCGCGGGTTCAGAAAACAGTGGCCTCACAATGCAACAGTATCGCGGCCAGGTGAACCATCACGCTAAGGAGGCTATCCGCAGTGGACATCCCACGAATATTCAACATCACAGAAAGCGCTCACCGCATCCACAACCCGTTCACCCCCGAAAAGCTCGCCACTCTAGGCGCGGCGCTGCGTCTGGAATCCGGGGCCAGTGTGCTCGACCTCGGCAGCGGTTCGGGGGAGATGCTGTGCACCTGGGCACGCGATCATGGCGTCACCGGCACCGGCATCGACCTGAGCCAGTTGTTCACCGAGCAAGCGAAACGTCGTGCCGAAGAGCTCGGCGTCGGCGGCCAAGTGAAGTTCATCCATGGCGATGCCGCCGGTTACGTCTCGGACGAGAGGGTCGATGTGGCAGCCTGTGTCGGTGCCACGTGGATCGGCGGGGGTGTCGCCGGCACGATCGAGCTTCTGGCGCGGAGCCTGCGCGCCGGAGGGATCATCCTCATCGGCGAACCCTACTGGCGGCAGTTGCCGCCGACGGAAGAGGTTGCCAGGGGGTGTGATGCCGGTTCGATCTCCGAGTTTCTCCTGCTTCCAGACCTTCTCGCGTCTTTCGGCCACCTTGGCTACGACGTCGTGGAAATGGTTCTGGCGGACCAGGACAGCTGGGACCGATACGAGGCGGCCAAGTGGCTCACGATGCGCCGGTGGCTCGATGCCAATCCCGAGGACGAACTCGCCGAAGAGGTTCGCGCCCAACTGACCTCGGAACCCGAGCGCTACGCGACTTACACCCGTGAATACCTGGGCTGGGGTGTGTTCGCGCTGATGGCGCGGTGATGAGGGAGGGTCGGCGCACTGAGCCGGAACGTCGATTATGCTTAAGGCAAATGCATGGCAACGGGGTCAGGTCTTGCATCAACGTATTGAATTGCAAGACCTGACCCCGATTTACTTAATGACCAATGGGGCCAACTCCATTTAGCCATCACGCGCGACAAATGGGGTCAGACACCATTTCTTCTCTAGTGATCTAATCGAACGCCAGATTCAGATACGTCTTGAATCGCAAAAATGGTTTAGAAAATTATACGTCTAGCACCTTGACCTCAGGAGCGAGCCAGACGCCTTAGGAAACCTTCACGCGACCCAGCATTGATCCAGCCAGTGGCGATTGTCTTGCTGAGTTCGTTATTCACCCGGCCACGATGGATGTGTGAGGGCGAGGCTGGAAAGATCAGCAGTTTGCCCCGCTCCGCCACTTCGTGATGCTGTTGCCAGTGGAATTCGGTGCCGGCCTCGTCCACCGAATTGCAGTAGAGGATCCAGGCCAGCACGCGGTGCACCGGCTCGGTGGCTTCGTCGCTAATCGTCCAGTCGCAGTGCCACTGACGGAAACCCTCGCCGGGTGCGTAACGCTGCAGGTTAAACACCGGCATCACAAACAACTCCTGGTCCGGGCAGACCTGTCGGAACAGCGGTCGCTCCTGCAGGTAGCGCTCAAGGCCCGCTGAGACGCCTCGCACGATCAGATCTGCAAGCGCGAATGCCTCGGGATCTGAACGGCTGAACGCCACGAGGCTGATGTCCGTCGATATCTTGGCAGGCTCCGCGTCACGGCCGCCAGAACCGAAGGCTATGCCCGGCCGCTGCAGATCGTGTCGCCGGTCAAAGAAATCCATGACGCCATCAGCAACCGCCTCGAAGCCGGCATTGTGGTAGCGACCGATCAGTTGCATGCCCGGGGCTCCTTCCAAGAGAGGGCGATCACGGCATCCCGCCGTTGCCAGTGACTCCGCGAACGGCTCAAGGCGTCGCAGCCCATAGGAACGCTGTTAAGGAGGGTAATTTGATTTTACCCAGCAGCTGAACTGGAGCTGACAGAAGCGCCAAAAGCGCCACGAGGCGAGGTTTCATGCCGTATTGAATATTGTTAATCAACATCGCTTTCGCCTTTTTTCTGAACCGACCACTGGTCCGTGCAAATGGGGTCAGCACCATGCCTCCTCGGGTTGGCGCTGCCCGCAAATCTTCTGCACAATGCCGCTTTTGCATGACAGGAGTTCCGCATGGCTTCGGGACAAATCCACATCGCCATCTTGAACCCCGGCGTCGAGATCACGCCGCTGCGGCTGCGTGGCTGGCTACAGAAAGAGGCGGCGGTGATCAACAACCGCGTGAACCCGGGCGACGGAGCAATTCTACGGCTGTTTCTCACCAAGCAGCTGCGCTACGGCCTGCCTGGCAAGAAGCTTGACGCGATCCTGCAGGCGCTGACCGAAAAATATCCTTCCGTTCTGCGTATCGAGGTGCGGTTGATCGACGCGCCTCTGACCGCCGACGAAATGGAGGAACAGACCCGTGTCGCCAACGCCGATCTTCAGAAATTCTTGCAGCGTGCGGAGGAATACGCCAAACGCAAGCAGGCCGAGGTATTGGATAACACGCGGCCCGCGCCGATCCAGTGGCATGCGCTAAAAAACGCGCTAGATTGAGCGAATAGAAGTGCGACGGGCCAGGCCCACTTCAAAGCGACTAAAGGGGTCAGCGTCGAATAGCATTGCCGCCAGAATTCGATGTCTACAGAGTGCTCCGAACTCCGCTGCCCGTCGAACACAATAAATGGGGTCAGACTCCATATATTTCTCGCTCGCCGCCGCTTTCACGCTTGGCATCGGCTTGCCCGGTGTTCGACAATGACCGGCTTTCGGCGGGCTTCGCCTGCTGGTGGTTCGACTGACTTTCACTGAAAAACATATCCCATGTTCAAAGGCATTCTGATCGAGAAGGACGAGGCAGGCTACCGCGCCGCGCTGACGGACCTTGAAGAAGCGCAATTGCCCGAGGGCGACGTGACCGTGCAAGTCAGCCATTCGACACTCAACTACAAGGACGCGCTGGCGATCACCGGCAAGGGGCCGGTGGTGCGCGCGTTTCCGATGGTGCCTGGCATCGATCTGGCCGGCATGGTGGCGCACTCGACGCACCCCGATTACAAGGCGGGCGACGCGGTGATTCTGAATGGCTGGGGGGTCGGCGAAACGCATTGGGGCGGCCTCGCCCAGAAGGCGCGCGTGAATGGCAACTGGCTGGTGCCGCTGCCGGCGCAGTTCACGCCGCAGCAGGCGATGGCCATAGGCACGGCGGGCTATACCGCGATGCTGTGCGTGCTGGCGCTGGAGCGGCATGGCGTGACGCCCGCGCACGGGGAGATTGTGGTGACCGGTGCGGCAGGCGGCGTGGGCAGCGTGGCGACGGCGGTGCTGACCCGGCTGGGTTACCGCGTGGTCGCGGTGAGCGGCCGGCCGGCGGAGACCGACTACCTCAAGCAACTGGGTGCGGTGGAGGTGCTGGATCGTGCGACGTTCGCGACGCCCGGCAAACCCCTGGGCAAGGAGCGCTGGGCAGGCGCGGTGGACGTGGTCGGCAGCCACACGCTGGCGAATATCTGCGCGACGACGAAATACCGGGGTGTCGTCACGGCCTGCGGACTGGCGGGTGGCATGGATTTTCCGGCCACCGTCGCGCCGTTCATCCTGCGCGGCGTGACGCTGGTGGGCATAGACAGCGTGATGTGTCCCCGGCCCGAGCGGCTCGAAGCATGGCGACGCCTGGCCAGCGATCTCGATGTCGCGAAGCTGGCCACGATCAGCCAGGAAGTCGGCCTGTCAGACGTGCTGCCCCTCGCTTCGAAGCTGCTTAACGGCGAAGTGCGCGGCCGCGTGATCGTGGACGTCAACCGCTGACCGGAAAAATGGCAAACTGACTGAGCGCAACGCCTGACTTTTCTCCTTAGCGCTCCCTAGGCAGCGAGGACACTAATCAATGTGCCCGCTGTAAACTGCGGCCCCATGCAAACCCTTTTCTCCCTGATCGAATCCCCCTTCCACCCCGATTTCAGCGCCCTGTACCAAAAGCTCGGCATTGCGGCGGAGCGTTTCGACTCGGCCCGCAATCTTCACCGGGCAATGCAGAAACAAGCGCCGGATTTTTTCGTCGGGGAATTCATTTACGGCTGGGGCAACAATTACGCCGGCGCCAACGTCTCCAACCTGGACGTCACGATCCGGACGCTGCAACGCTTTGCGCCGCAGGCAAAGGTAATCGTGTTCATGCATCCCCGCGAAGAAGACCATATCGGCAAGCTGACGGAGCTGTTTCCCATCCATGCTGTGTTGACCTACCCGGTGACCGAGCAGGCGATGCAGGCTGCACTGTCCGAACAGTAATCAATGAGCATCACCCCATTCCAGGCGCTGGCCTGCCCGCTGGACGGCCTGCCTTTGCATTGCAGCGGTTCCGCCTGGCGCTGCGATTCCGGCCACAGTTTCGACATCGCCAGCCAGGGCTATACGAATCTGTTGCCGGTGCAACACAAACGCTCGCGCGATCCTGGCGACAGCAAGGAGATGATCGCGGCACGGCGGCGTTTTCTCACGGCTGGCTATTACCAGCCGATTGCCGCTGCGGTGAACCGGGCCGTGCTGGCCGATCTGCCCGCTGGGGTGACCAGCAGTTGCCTCGATGCCGGGTGCGGCGAGGGTTACTACCTGCGCCAGCTGGCGGCAGCGGTGCCGGAAGAACAGACACTGGCACTGCTGGGGCTGGATATCTCCAAATGGGCGGTGCTGTCGGCGGCGAAACAGGACAAGCACGTCAACTGGGTGGTGGGCAGCAACGCCAAGCTGCCGGTGCTGTCAGGCACGCTGGATCGGGTGCTGTGCATGTTTGGCTTCCCCGTGTATCCCGAGTTTGCGCGGGTGCTGAAGCCAAGCGGCCGGCTGCTGCAGGTCGATGCCGGACCGGATCATCTGCGCGAGTTGCGCGAGATCATCTACCCCAGCCTGAAACCGGAACGCACGGCCGAGATGCCAACGCCGGAAGGCTTCAGCCGCCTGCCGACGGAAACGTTGCGCTTTTCGATCGAGCTAAGTAATGCCGAGCAGATTGCCGATCTGCTGACGATGACGCCGCATCTCTACCGCGCCAGTGCCGAGGGCCGCGACAAGGCCGCCGCGCTGACGACACTGTCGCTCGGCGTGGATGTTCGGCTGACGTGTTTTGAACGGGACAGGACTGGAAGGCGGCAACAAGGGATCGGCTGAACTGCCGAATCCAGACGTTAATCGAGCAAAGCAGGGAAACAAAAATGGCGGCCGATTGGCCGCCATTTTCTTGAACGAAAAGCCGTTTACGCTGTTTTTCTGCGTGAAGCGCCCAGCAGGCCCAGCAGGCCAGCGCCAAGCAGCAACAGGGTTGCAGGCTCGGGGACGGCGGCAAGCGTCACATCCGTATAGATGATGCGCTGGTCAGGGAAGATCATGCTGTTCAGAAGCGTGCCGTTGATGCTGTAGTTGTAAATGCCATTGGCAGAAGTCACATACAGATCGTTGTTCAGGCCGGCGGTGATGCCCAGGATATCGAAGCCCGTACTGAAGGCGAACGACTGGACCAGGCTCAGATTCCGGATGGTCACGCCTTGCTGCGAACCCGTGTAAGACGCGAACAAGATGCCATCGCGAACACTCACGTCGGTGTAACGGATTGCAGGGTCGGGGAAAAGCATGCTGTTCAGGAGCGTGCCATTGATGCTGTAGTTGTAGATTCCGTTGGCGGAAGTCACATACAGGTCATTGTTCTGGCCGGCAGAAATGCCATCGATGTCGAAACCCGTGTTGAAGGAAAACGTCTGGTTCAAGCTCGAATTCCGGATGGTCACGCCTTGCTGCGACCCGGTGTACGACGCATAAACGCTGTTACCGCTGACGGTAATGTCCGTATAGCGAATCCCGGCATCGGGAAACGTCATGGTATTCAGCAGCGTACCGCTGTTGCTGTAGTTGTATATGTTGTTGGCGGAAGTCACATACAGGTCATTGTTCTGCCCGGCAGCGATGCCATCGATATTGAAGCCCGTATTGAAGGAAGTTATCTGGTTCAGGCTGAGGTCGCGAATCGTCACCCCCTGTTGTGAACCGGTATACGACGCATAGATATAAGACGCGCTTGCCTGCCCCGCGACGCCCAGCGTCAGACCCAAAGCCGCCAGCACCTTGAGCATTTTCTTGTTGATTGAATCGTTCATTTTCATTGTTTTGTCCTTGGAGTCGTTTGATTTATTGATACAGCTGCGCTGCAGCCGACTATCAAAGCAAAAACCAGACCACGTACCTTGTATCGAGTCAGAACAAAGGCTTGCCGGATATGAACAGGGATTTGTCGCCGCACATGTAAAATATTCCGACAACATTCCGGAGTTGGCCCGGTTCTGACCTGCTTCATATCCCCTCCCACCCACAGCACGCCAACACCACGGGATCGGGTCTTATCGCGACGCTCAAGGATCACAGATGGCCGCCTGGTTTCCGATCATCAAGGTTGTACTGCCCTACGTTGTGCCGGTCTTCCGGGCTGCGCTTCCTGCCTTCACCAAGGGAAAAAGCGACAAGGCCGACCCCATCGTGGCGCAGCAGATCAGTGAACTGCAGGCCGCCGTCAAGACCAACAGCGAGTCCAGCAAGGCGCTTGCCAAAGCGATCGAGGAGGTGGCGACGCTCAACGACAAAGTGATCAGGCGGGCACGCCAGATCGCGACCATTGCGATGACCCTTGCGGTGCTCGCCCTGGCCGTTGCGCTCGCCGCTTTGCTCAAGTGATCCCGACCCGCACGAGCGCGACTTTTAGGCGGTGTGCCGGCGACGGCATCGGCGGGCTGCGCGCCTCGACCAGGGCCGCTACACGACGGGCCTGCAATACCCTGCGCGAACTGGGTGCTTGCGGTGATCAATAGATAGCAGCATCCAGCGCCGTCTCGCAAATTCTGATCGACCCATTGCTTGAACACACACCGTCCCTCTCCCCCGACATCATGACCACCACTCAAACCACGAAACTCGACGCCGCCCATTTCGACAGCAAGGCCCGCCAATGGGACGACAACCCGGTGTTCCGGGAACGCGGGCTGATGATCGCCGAGGCCGTCCGCAAGGCGGTGCCGCTGCACCGTTCCATGCACGCGCTCGACTATGGCTGCGGCACGGGCTTGCTGTCGTTTCCGCTGAAGGATGAACTCGGCGCGATCCTACTGGCCGACAGTTCAAGCGGGATGCTCGACGTGGTGGCCGAGAAAATCGCCGCGCAGGGCGTGACGAACATGACGCCGGCGATGCTGGATCTGATGGTCGACCCGCCGCCGGCGCAGCGCTTCGACCTGATCGTGACGGCGATGACGCTGCACCATGTGCCCGACACCGACCACATCCTGCGCATCTTTCACGATCTGCTGACGCCTGGCGGCACCTTGTGCATCGCCGATCTGGACCAGGAAGACGGCTCGTTTCACGGGATCGAAGTGGACGTGCACCACGGCTTTAACCAGGCCGATCTGGGCCGTCTCGCCACCACGACGGGATTTGCCGACATCCGGTTTCAAACCGTGTTCAGCATCGCCAAAACGCTCGAGACCGGGACGCGGGACTACCCGGTGTTCCTGATGACAGCCCGACGTACGGACGCCTAAGGGTTTGAGCCGGTTGCAGCAGGCTTGCCCTCATGAAGCCCTGAACAAGTCCTCACCCGAACCCATGCGCTCAGACGCCATTCATGCCTCGAGTTGCTTTCGCGCCCAAGCCAGGATGGGCTGCAGCCGCGGCGGCAGCAGGCGCTCGGCTTGGTCGAAACTGACCCAGCGCCACTCGTCATGTTCGGGACGCCCCAGTTCGGGCGAAACCGGCAGGTAGACGGACGTCTGCGTGGTCTCGGCCAGGTAATAGCGCGCCACCTTGCCGCTACGATACGGAGCGGTTTCGCAATGAATCTCGCCCCAGCGGAAATCCAGATCGCTGACCGCGGCCTCCTCCGCCGTCTCGCGGATGGCCGCCTCCAGCGGCGCTTCGCCTGGCTCCAATCCGCCTTTCGGAAAATCCCAGTTGCGGTACGCGCGCAGCACCAGCAATCGCCAGCCGCCGTTATTGCGGCGGGCGACGACGACCCCGGCCGAAAAGGCAGAAGGCGGCGAAGGCTTTGGCGTCAAGGGTGCGGGCATGCGCAATCATGGCACGCCGGGGGCCGCGACCGCCACCAGTCAGGTCGGCGGCGACAGCGCAGACGTCAGTCCGTTTTGCAGGCGGCCAGGTGCGTCCGCCATTCGGCAAGCAGGGCCGTGCGGGCTTCCGCGTCGCCATGCCCCGCAGCCAGCAGATCAGAACCTGCCCACAGCTCCGCGCGCTGCCAGCCGGATTCGGTGGCGCATTCCACAATGACCGCCCACCGCCCTTCCCTCGGCTCGACCGCATAAAGATGGGCGGCAATCCCCAGGTCCTCCAGCAGTATGTCGACGGCGTCACGGGCCCGCGCCAGGTCGGATTCGCTCGGAGCGGCCAGCTTGGGCCGCTGAGCCGGCACATGCGCAGATACGCGCGGCCTCCTGCAATACGGATGTCTCATGAGTGTCCTCCGCACGAAACGGGTGAAAGCATTCAGCATAGTGGGTGGACGCGCACTCTGCTGCCGGAATTGCACTCGCCCAAACTCTAGCCATTACGTATCTGTACTAGGCTGCAATAAGGATGCGCGCCAAGCCACGGTGGGGAACAAACTGGAAACATTCAGCAGGACGCTTGATAGACTAGGCGTCGGCAGCACGAACATCGCGGCCCGCGTTCACCCATCCAAACAAGCAAGGGAGCCCAACTTTGATGTCGCCGTGACGGACCCTAACTGCCCTAACCGGATGCGCACCCGTTCGTGGATAGCGCGCCACGACGACCCCCGACAGCCATGCGCAAACCTCCACAGAAATTCCGCCTCGATCCCCTGCTGCTGATAGCGGCGCCCGCGTTTCTGCTGCTCGGCGCCGCGGCGGCCGCGGTGGCGCCCACGCTCGAAATCCTGGTGGTGCTGCTGCTGCTGACGCTGACGATTTTCCTGTTCGTGTTCGAGGTGGTGGAAATCGACGTGGCGGCGATCAGCATCATGGTGCTGATCGGCCTGATCAGCGCGGCGAGCGAGGCGTTCGGTCTGATGCAGCCGCTGGTGCCGATTACGGAACTGTTCGGCGGATTTTCCAGCAACGCGGTGATGTCGATCATCGCGGTGATGATCATCGGCGCAGGCCTCGACAAGACCGGGATCATGAACCGGGTGGCGGCCGAGATCCTGAAACGCGCGGGCTATGCCGAGCGCCGCATCGTTCCCGCCGTCTCCGGCTCGGTCGGGATCATTTCGGGGTTCTTGCAAAACGTCGGCGCGGCGGCGCTGTTCCTGCCGGTGGTGGGTCGCATTGCCGCGCGCACCGGCCTGCCGATGTCGCGCCTGCTGATGCCGATGGGTTTCAGCGCGATTCTCGGCGGCACGCTCACCATGGTGGGCTCGAGCCCGCTGATCCTGCTGAACGACCTCCTGCTTGCCTCCAACAAGGCGCTGCCGCCCGATCAGCAGATCGCGACCTGGTCGATGTTCTCAGTGACGCCAATCGGACTCGCCCTGCTTGCGGCGGGGATCGCCTACTTCATGATCGCCGGCCGCTACGTGCTGCCCGCCAGCAAGGTCAAGGCGCAGGAACATGCGCGAGCGACCCACACCATGCAGTATTTCCAGGAGCTCTACGGCCTGGAGGACAGCGTGTTCGAAGTGGCGGTGCCCACCGGCAGTCCGCTGGTGGGCAAGCTGCTCGACGAGGTGGAACACGAGGCACATGTCCGGGTGGTCGCGGCCCAGCTGCCCGGAAACGAGATAAGCGTAGGCCCGAGCGGGCTGGAGCGAGACATGCCGATCGAAGCCGGCACCGTGCTCGGCCTGCTGGCCTCGCCGTCGCGGCTGCGCCTGTTCGTCGACCGCAACGGCCTTGAATTGAGCGCGGACCTGAAGACCTTCGCGGACATCCTTTCTTCGGCCCGGGCCGGCATCGCCGAGGTGGTGATTCCCCCCGGCTCGCGCCTGGTCGGCAAGAGCGCGCGCGAAATCTGGATGCGCAAGACCTACGGCATCGCCATGCTGGCGCTGCACCGCGGCGGAAAGACCCTGCTGGAAGGCGACGACATTCGCGACATTCCGCTGCAGGGCGGCGATGCCCTGGTGGTGCATACCGCGTGGGAGGCACTGGCCCGGCTGGAGCAGGACAATAATTTCGTGGTCGTCACCAGCGACTACCCGCACGAGGAACTGCGCCCCCACAAGGAAAAGTCCGCGCTGTTCTTCTTCGGGATCGCCCTCTTCCTGCTGATGTTTACCGACCTGCGGCTGTCGCTCGCACTGATGGCCGGCGCCATCGGCATGGTGCTGTCCGGCGTGCTGCGCATCGACGAGGCCTATCAGGCGGTGAGCTGGAAAACCGTGTTCCTGCTGGCGAGCCTGATTCCGCTCGGGCTGGCGGTGGAGACCAGCGGCACGGCCGCCTGGATCGCGGCGCACATCCTGTCGATGCTGGGCGAACTGCCGCACTGGGTGCTGATGCTCGCCCTTGCCCTGCTGGCGACCTTCTTTTCGCTGGTGATGTCGAACGTCGGCGCCACCGTGCTGCTGGTGCCGCTGGCGGTGAACATCGCCCTGGGCGTCGGCGCCAATCCGGCGGTGTTCGCGCTGACCGTGGCGCTCGCCACGTCCAACGCCTTCATTCTCCCGACGCACCAGGTCAATGCCCTGATCATGGGTCCGGCCGGCTACCGGGTGGTCGACTTCATCCGCGCCGGCGGCATCATGACCCTGCTTTTCATCGTCGTAATGATGTTGATGCTGGGACTGTTCTACACCTGAACCGCCGGTGCTAGTCCTCGGACTCGACCCGCGTCTTCGATTCCTTGAACACCCAGGTGAGCGCAAGCCCGGCCGACACGGCATCGGAGCGCTTTACCAGCGGGCTGTCCTCGATCACCGAGCCGGCCAAGGTGTCGTAACGCACGAAGCCGCCCAGCCAGTAACGCGGGTAGCGCCGGGTCAGGGTGAGCATGAATTGCGAACCGGAATAACCGCCCGCCGCTGGGTAGGCCGGGCGCTCCGGCGTCACCTCCGCAGGACCGACTTCATAAAAATACGCGTTGTATTCGCGATTATTGAAATAAGGGCCGGCCTGCATGCTGAAGTTCCAGCCCGCATGGCCGCCCGGATCACGGATTTCCAGCAGCAGGTTCGGCGAGAACAGCCAGCCGATCTGCCGGGGTCGGGATGAAACGGTAATGGCGGTGCGCAGCGGCGCCCGCGCGAACAGGCGCATTCTGCGGTCGGGCGAGTGCCACAGGCGGTAGTTGAGCGTCGGTCCGAGTTCGACGGCCGGGTCGAGATCGGCCATGCCCCGGCGCACCGGATCGTCGTCGCTGTTGGCCGGGGTGGAACCGTTGAGGCTGATGTTGATTTCCAGCCGCTCGCTGTCGAACAGCAGACCGCGCAGGCCGCTGCCGTCCGCTCTGAGCACCTCGCCGCGGTAAATCAGGTAAGGCATCGGCAGCATGGTGGTCTGCCTGAGGTCGGAACCGCGGTAGTTGGGAAAATCGAGGATCGTCAGTCCGGCGCCGATTTCCCACAGCGGACGCAGCTCGGCCTGGGCGGCCGGAATGGCCAGCAGGCTGGCGAGGAAAATCGCTGCGCGCCTGCCCGGCATCATCGATTTCGTCATGAAGGCTTACTCCGTTGCGTACGCAGGCGGCGGTAGGCCGCGCGGGATACCGGGGATGATATGACGCCGCCCGAACAGCGGAAAGTCCTCCAATAAAGCTTCGCGAACCCATTCGGTCAGACCGAAGCGTCCAGGGCAGGAACAGGCGACGCGCACTGGTTTGCGCTATCGTCCGGATTCCTCATCCAACCGCGTTCCCCCGTCCGCCCATGAACAACCCGACCGTCTATCACATCCCCGTCTGCCCGTTCTGCCAGCGTCTGGACATCCTGCTGACCTTGAAGGGCCGGCGTCATGATGTCGACTTCCAGGTGATCGACATCACCCAGCCGCGGCCAGACTGGCTGCTGCAAAAAACGCACGGGACCTCGGCGCTGCCGGTGCTGGAAACCGCCGACGGCCACATCATCAAGGAAAGCCTGGTCATCCTGCAGTATCTGGAGGACATCTACCCGGAGCGGCCGGTCGCCCAGCGCGACCCCTGGCGGCGCGCGGTGGAAGGCATGCTGACGCGGATGGACGGGGATTTTTTCAGCCAGGGCTACGGCTGGCTGATGAACCAGGATCCCGCGCGCCGCGATGCGCTGCAGGACGCCATGCTCAAGCAGTATGCGCAGCTCAACGACTTTCTGCTGGAGCACGCGCCCACCGGCCCGTTCCTGTTCGAGGACTTCGGCTGGGCGGAAACGGTGTTCACCCCCTTCTTCCAGCGCTTCTGGTTTCTGGAGTATTACGAAAACTTCGAATTGCCCGACGCGCCGCGCTACGCCCGCGTGCGCCAATGGATCGACGCCTGCCTGGCGCACCCTGCCGCACAGCAAACGTCGAAGGAGGAAATCGTGAAGCTGTATTACGACTACTCGAAAGGCGCGGGCAACGGCACGCTGCTGCCGGGCCGCAGCAAATCGTCGATGGTCTTCGAACCCGACTGGCGCGTCCGCCCCTGGCCGCCGCGGAACAAGTACGCGCATAGCGCGACTGACGCTGAACTGGGCTTATGAAGGTCCGGGCGCCATAAGATCGATCCCGCCTGTCGATTTGCCGCTGAAGGCGCTGGTGTGGGAGGACGCCGCGGCGCAGGTCTGGCTCGGTTATAACGATCCGGCCTGGCTGGCCAAGCGTCATGGGGTGGCGGAGTGTCCCGCCGCCGCCAATTTGAGCAAGGCGCTTGCCGGTATAGCGGGGGCGGCAACCCAGCCGTGACCGACGCTGCAGGAACCCGCCCTAGCTGAACGTATATTTCATTCCCACTGCGTGCCAGTGCACGGTCTCGTCTTCCAGCGCACGCTGGGTGAGGGGGCGATGTTCCAGCCAGCCTTCCGGCAGGGCAAGCCGATAACGCTTGCTGCTTACGTCCACCTTGACGCCGGACAGATGCGGTTCGGCACGGTTGCGGCAGAGGATGGCCGCCTGGCGCAACAGCCACACCAGCAGGCGGTCGCTGTCAGACACTGTGCCGGCAGCAAAGTCCGGCTGCTTGACCAGCGCGCCGCGCTGCGCGCGCGCCAGCAACGCCAGGCGCGCCTGTTCGGTGCGTGAGAAGCCCGGCATGTCGGCGTTTTCCAGGATGTAGCCAGAATGGCGGTGAAAGCCGCTGTGCGATACCGACAGGCCGATTTCGTGCAGCCGCGCGCCCCAGTCCAGGAAGCGCATATCGTTTTCGTCCTCGCTCCCGCTTGCGGCCAGCAGTTCCAGCGCCACGCGCTTGACCCGCGCAGCCTGCTGGGCGTCGATGTGGTAACGCCGCATGAATTCGTCCACCGTGGCTTCACGCATGTCCTGCTTGTGAAAGCGTCCCAGCAGATCATAGAGAATGCCTTCACGCATGGCGGTCTCGGCAACCTCCATTTGTTCGATGCCAAGCTCGGCGAACAGGCCCGCCATGATGGCGAAGCCGCCAGCGATGACCGGGCGGCGGTCGCGCGCCAGACCTTGCAGCTCCAGTGCATCGAGGTGACCGGCCTTGATGAACTGGCTGCGCAGCTGCGCCAGGCCGTCGGCAGTGATGCCGTGGGCCGACCAGCCATTCAGTTCGAGGATTTCGCGCAGGGCCCGCGCAGTGCCGCTGGAGCCGATCGCCTGCTGCCAGTTGTTTTTCGAAAACTCGCGGGCGATACGCTCGACCTCGACGCGCGCCGCCACCTCGGCGGCCTTCAGGGCGGCCTTGTCGATCACGCCGCCAGCAAAGAATTGCTTCGAAAAGTTGACGCAGCCCATGTGCAGGCTTTCGCGCTCGTGCGGCTTGAGCCCGGTGCCGATGATGAATTCGGTGGAGCCGCCGCCGATGTCGACCACCAGCCGTCGATCCGGCGAAGCGGCCAGTGAATGCGCAACGCCTAGGTAGATCAGGCGCGCTTCCTCGCGTCCCGCGACGATCTCGATCGGGTGTCCCAGCGCGGCCTCGGCCTTGGAAATGAATTCGCCCGCGTTGCGCGCGATGCGCATGGCCGAGGTGCCGACACAGCGGACCGCCTCGGGCGACAGGCCGCGCAGCCGCTCGCCGAAGCGGTGCAGGCAGTCCAGCGCGCGCGACTGGGTCGCGTCGTCGAGTTTTTTGTCGTCGTCCAGGCCGCCGGCCAGGCGCACGGTTTCCTTCAGCGAATCGAGCGGATACAGCTGGTCGCCCGAAACGCGGGCCACTTCCAGGCGGAAGGAGTTGGAGCCGAGATCAACGGCTGCGAGGGTATCGTAAGTCTTCATGCCACTGCACCAAAAAACAGATAAGCCATGCCGATGGCGGCAAGGATGCCCGCAACATCGGCGATCAAGCCACAGGCAACGGCGTGGCGCACGCGACGGATGCCGACTGCGCCGAAATACACTGCCAGTACGTAAAAAGTCGTCTCGGTGCTGCCCTGGACAATGGATGCGAGCCGACCGGCGAAGGAGTCGGCGCCATGGGTCTGCATGGAGTCGATCATCATGGCACGTGCGCCGCTGCCTGAAAACGGTTTCATCAGCGCGGTCGGCAGGCCGTCGATCCAGCGGGCATCGAAGCCCAGGCCGAGCACCACGCTGCGCGCCGCGCCCATCAGCAGCTCGAGGGCGCCGCTGGCGCGGAATACGGCAATGGCCACCAGCATCGCAACAAGATACGGAATGATTGTGACCGCGGTGTGAAAGCCTTCCTTGGCGCCTTCGATGAAGGCCTCGTAGGCGTTGACGCGGCGGCGCACCGCCATCAGCAGGAAAGTGGCGACGATGCCGAACAGGAGGACGTTGCTGAGGATCGACGACTGGCGCGTCATCTCCACCGCGTCGAGACTGCCGAAATACAGCACCATGCCACCGACCAGAACCGTGGCGCCGCCGAGGTAGGCCATCGTCACGCGGTTCCACAGGTGCAGCTTCTGGAAGAAGCCGGTGACGAACAAGCCGACCAGGGCGCCGATGTAGGTGACGATCAACAGCGGCACGAAGACGTCGGTCGGGTCAGCCGCGCCCAGCTGCGCGCGGTAGGTGAAGATGGTGACCGGCAGCAGCGTGACCGAAGCGGTGTTGATGACGAGGAACAGGATTTGCGCGTCGCTGGCGGTGTCGGACGAGGGGTTGAGTTTCTGCAGTTCCTGCATCGCCTTGATGCCGAGCGGGGTCGCGGCATTGTCGAGCCCGAGCATGTTGGCACCCATGTTCATGGTCATCGCGCCGAGCGCGGGGTGGTTCGCCGGCACTTCGGGGAAGAGGCGGCGGAACAGCGGCGCCAGACCGCGGGTGAGGATCTCCAGCATGCCGGCGCGTTCGCCGATCTTCATCACCCCCAGCCACAGCGCCATCACGCCGGTGAGGCCCAGCGCGATTTCAAACGCGGTCTTGCTGCTGTCGAACAGCGCCTTCACCAGCGCGGCAAAGATACCGGCATCGCCGAGGACCAGCAGCTTGAACGAGGCGATGAGGAAGGCGACGAGGATGAAGCCGATCCACAGCGCGTTGAGCATGGAGCTTTAAGAAATCCAGCTGGCAATGACGACCAGCAGTCCGGCCACCAGCCAGATGATGAGGCCGCGCCAGATCATGCTGACGGCACTGTCGATGCAGTCGGCTTCGGGCGCCTGGCCGGTGCCGAGCTCGGGCCGCCAGACGGACTCGCCGCCGACGTTGACGGGCTGCCCCAGCTTCACTCCCATGGCGCCGGCCCCTGCGGCAAGCACCACGCCCTCCTCCAGTTCAGGCCAGGCGCCGGCCTGGGTGCGCCAGGCATAAAGGGCATCCTCGAAGTTGCCGGCGATGGCATAGGTCAGCGCAGTCAGCCGCGCGGGCAGCCAGTTGATGGCGTGAAAGGCACGCTGGGCGAAGACGCCGAACTGACCACGCGTGTCGGCCCAATGTCCTGCGAGGATCGAGGCGGCGCGAAACAGCACGGCGCCGACCGGGCCCAGCGGCACCAGGATCACGAACCAGAACAGCACGCCGAACATCTGCCGATGGCTGGCGGCCATCGTCTGCTCGATGGTGACGCGCGTCAGGTCGTCGGCGCTGAGCTGGCTGGCGTCGCAATTGCGCCAGGCGCCGAGGCGTGCGCGGGCGCCGTCAAGGTCGCCGGCCCGCAGCAGGCGCGCGATCTGCTCGGCGTCGTCGCTGAAATACTTGAAGCCGAGGGTGAGATACAGCACCGTGACATTCCACGCCCAGCCCAGCAGCGGGCTGATGCCGTTGAGCAAGACAAACACCAGCCACGCGACCCCAAGCAGCGGCAACGCAGCCAGCACCCAGGCGATCGCGCCGTGGCTGGTCTCGCCGGCGTTGAAGCGATGTTCGAGCCAGAGGGTGAATTGGGTATAGCGCTGGTAGTAGGCAAGCGGCTGCCGCAACGGGCGCGCGTGTTCGATCGCCAGCGCAGCCAGTACCGAGAAAAAAGCCATCAGCGATTCATCTCCAAAGTGAAGGTGCCCATCCGCCCGAGTTTTCCGGAGGGACGATAGCGTTCAACGGTCGGCATGGCGAGGTCTTGCCCGCGCAGCTCAAGTGTGTCGGACAAGGCCTGATAAGCCTTGGACGGCGCCAGCAGCACGGCCGCATGCACCTGCGCGCTATAGACCGGACGGCGCTCGATGCGGCCTTCCAGCAAGCCGTCCGGCACCGCGGCGTCATCGGCCAGCATATAGCCCAACTGCGCCTTCACCTTGCCGCCCGATGCGCGCGGATCAGTCAGAATCACGCTGAAGGTGTCGCCGGCCGCGACTCCGGCTGCAGTAAATTTTTCCAGCACGCCGCGCTGCGATTTGCGCATGTTGCTCATCGCGCCTTCGTATTCAAGATACGCGTAGCGATAGGGGCCCGCTTCGGTCTCGCTCACGCTAACCGCGTTGAAACCGCCCCACCACCCAAACACCGCCAGAAGCGGTACGAGAAACGCCAGCACAAACGCCGGCCACTGTTTTTTGAACACGCCAGAAATCCCCTTTTACCAATCCGAAGATATCACAGCATGGTTTGCCCGCGCTCCCCCATAAACGGGAACGGAGGCCGGGGGGCCTTGTCTATAATTGCCGTTTATCGATAAAAAAAGAGGATCCGATCCATGCAAGGTTTTTTGCTCGCCCTGCTCAGCCTCGCCTTGCTGCCGACGGCCTGGGCCAACAAGGAAGTAGCCTCGGTGCCGATGCAGGCCGTCAAGCTGGGCGCCCACAGCTATTTTGTCGAAGGCCAGCCCGGCGCTGCTTCAAGCGCAAACGAAGGCTTCATGTCCAACGCCGGCTTTGTGGTCACCCGTGAAGGCGTGGTGGTTTTCGATGCGCTGGCCTCCCCGCCGCTGGCGGAAAAACTGCTCCGTGAGATCCGCAAGGTGACCAAGCAGCCGATCAAGCGCGTGATCGTCAGCCATTACCATGCCGACCACTTCTACGGCTTGCAGGTATTCAAGGCACAGGGCGCCGAGATCTGGGCGCATCGCGCGGCCGAGGGCCTGACGCGCACCGAGGAAGCCGCACAGCGCCTGGAACAGCGCCGCGAAGCCCTGTTTCCGTGGGTGGACGAGAACACGCAACTGCTGGAGGCGGATGTGTTCGTGCAGGGCGACATGGACTTCGAACTGGGCGGGGTGAAATTCGCGCTGCGCCATGTCGGCCCGGCCCACTCCAGCGAGGATCTGGCGCTGATGGTGAAGAACGACGGCGTGGTGTTCGCCGGCGATCTGGTGTTTCTCGGCCGCGTGCCCTTCGTCGGCGATGCCGACAGCGCCGGCTGGATCGCGGCGATGGACAAGCTGATCGCATTGAAACCCAGAGTGCTGGTGCCCGGCCACGGCGGCGTGTCGCGCAAGCCGAACGCCGACCTGGTGTTCACCCGCGATTACCTCAAGTTCCTGCGCACCCACATGGGCCAGGCCGCGCGCGACATGGTGCCGTTCGAGGAAGCCTACGAAAAAACCGACTGGTCGAAATACCGCTTTGTGCCGGCCTTCAAAGAGGCCAACCGGATCAATGCCTACAACCAGTATTTGCGCATGGAGCACGAAGCCACCGAGTAATCGGCCAGCCTCCAGCCGCCATTTTTCAGGGGGCGCTGGGAAACCGTTGCGCAGGCGGCTTTACCCGTAATGCACGCAATTGCGCCATAAGGCGGGATAATTCCCGCCGATTCCAATAAAACGCGGCACCCTCCCCGATTCCACCATGCTCTGCTCCCCTGAAGAACTGCTGCAGAAAAGCCAGGCATTGGCGAACACATGGCAGCGCTATCAGACCTCGCCCAGTTTCGAAAGCTTTGTCGAGCTGGCGGTGTCGATCAACAGCTTCACCGAGTTCCTGATCGACAAGGGCATCACGGCATTGCATCACGCCAGCCATCAGCTGGAGCAGGTGACGCTGACCCTGTTCAATACGGAAGTGGGACATCCGCTGCCTCAGGATGCGCTGGATGACCTGAACGAGCGCGTGCTCGCGCTGGGGCGCATGGCGAATACCCATGCCACGGCGACCGCCGATCTGGCCGAGCGGCGCCATGACCTGCACCATCCCACACCCCATGACCTGCGGGTCAGCCAGACCTGGCTGGTCGGGCATGACCAGGCAGCCTGGGCGGGCTTGCTGGCTCAGCTTGGCTATTTCGGCATGAGCGCGACGTTCATCACCTGGGAGGAATCCCTGCCCGATACCGCAGGCATCGCCCCCCAACTGCTGCTCGACCTGAGCAGCCTGCCCGAATCCGAATGGAGCGGCCGAGTCCAGGCTTTGCGGCAGCGCTTTGCGATGGGTCAACTGATCGCGCTTGGGGTGCCTTCCGATTTTGAGCAGTTGCAGCAAGCCCTGCGCGGTGGCTGCGACAGCTGCCTGCTGGAAGGCACGCCCTCGCACGCCATCGTCGAGCACATCCTGGAGCTGAACGAACGGCACGACCAGGAGGCCTATCGCGTGCTGATCGTGGAGGACTCCAAAACCGCCAGCCATCTGATCCGCCGCACGCTGGAAGAAAACCAGATCGTTTCCGAAATCGTCAACGATCCGCGCCAGGTGCTGAATGCGCTGCGGCAATTCAATCCCGACCTGATCCTGATGGACATGTACATGCCGAATTGCACCGGCGTGGAAGCCGCGCGCATCATCCGCCAGCACAGCGAATTTCTCAGCACTCCGATCGTCTACCTGTCCGGCGAAACCAACGTCGCGCTGCAGGTGGATGCGATGCGGCTGGGGGGCGATCATTTCCTCACCAAGCCGTTCAACCCGGTGTTCCTCAACGCGATCGTCAAGAGCAAGATCGAGCGCTACCGGGCGCTGCGCCGCACCATGTACAACGACAGCCTGACCGGCCTGCTCAACCATTCCAGCGGCAAGCACACGCTGGACATGGTGCTGTCCAGCGTGGTGCACGAAGGCGGTTTCATGTCGGTGGTGATGATGGACATCGACCATTTCAAGCAGGTCAACGACAGCTACGGCCATCCCGTGGGCGACCAGGTGATCCGCAGCCTGTCATGGCTGCTGAAGCAGCGCCTGCGCAAGCAGGACATCATTTGCCGCTATGGCGGCGAGGAATTCCTGATCGGCCTGCCGCACACCGATGCCGAACAGGCCTTTGCCGTCATGGATCGCATCCGCCAGGATTTTTCGCAAATCCGGCACCCCGTGGGTAACCGCCATTTCTTCGCCAGCGCCAGCGGCGGCATCGCCACCTACCCGCTTTATCAAAACAGCGATTCGCTGATCAAGGCCGCCGACGAAGCGCTCTACCAGGCCAAGCGCGACGGCCGCAACCGCATCCACGCCGACGAGATCTGAGCAGAGTGCTCAGCTGAAGATCAGCTTGAGCCCGATCAGGACCGTCACGATCTCGAACGACCGCTTGATCCACAGGTTGCCCTTCATGATCGCCAGGTGGCTGCCCAGATAGCCGCCGATGATCGAGCCGGCCAGGAGCGCCGGCATCCAGTCCCACGCCACCGTGCCGATCACCCCCAGCACCAGCGCGCCGGTGCCGTTCCACACCAGCCCGCACAGGATCAGCGTATAGGCCAGCGCGCGGGCGTAGTCGAGGCCGAACCAGCGGATCAGCCAGATGGTGAGAAACAGCCCGGTGCCGCTGGTGATCGAGCCGTTGAGAAAGCCGACCACGAACAGCCCGAGCATGCCGCCGGCAAGCCCCGCGCCCTGCCGGTTGCGCGGCGCATGCTCCATGCCGAGCCTGGGGCTGAACACCGAATACAGCCCCAGCCCCAGCGTCAGCACCCCCAGCGCCAGGGTGGCGACGCGCTCGGGAATCTGCAGGATGGTCACCGCCCCCAGCACCACGCCGGGCAGCCCTGCGCCCAGGATGATCAGCGAGAAGCGGCGTTCGAGATGCGAGGTTTTCAGGTGGCGCAGCGTGGCGCCGAGCCCGAGCGCCACGCTGGCGACCTTGTGGGTGGCCAGCGCCACGCCGAACGGCAGCCCAAGGAAAATCAGCATGGGAAACTGGATCAGCCCTGCGCCGCCGCCGGACAGGGCCGAAAAGAAATTCGCCGCCAGCGAGGCGACGAACAGGATCAGCTGGTCGATCACAACAGGAATTTAGGCGGTGATCCCGATTTCGGCCGGCAGTCTGGCGTACACCAGCTGCAAACCGGCGTCGGCGATGGCCTTCAGCAAGCTGTCGGCCAATGCGGGCTCGACGAGGAACTCCGCCACCACCGGCAGCTCGCCGGCAAGCTCGAAAAATCCCGCGTCCTGCCGGCCGTGGCGCCCGAATCCCGCCAGCGACCGGAACACCGAGCCGCCGCCGACGCCGAGCTCCCGCGCTTTATCGAGCAGCCATTCATAGGTCAGCCTGCCATCGTGGCGGCTGGATTCGGTCACAAACACGCGCAGGCAAACGACGTTCATTTGAAGAGCCTCATCGAATAAAAGCCCAGCCCGGTCGCAAGGAAGGATCCCGTCATGTGGGCCAATGCGATCAGGCCGCCAGTAAGCCACAGGCCGCGCATCAGCGCTGTGACGACTTCGGCGGAAAAGGTGGAAAACGTGGTCAGCCCGCCCAAGAGGCCGGTAATGAGAAACAGCCGCGCTTCCGGCGGCACCCCCGGATGCTCGGCAAACCAGGCGATGGCGAGCCCGACGCAATAGCCGCCGGCCACATTGGCCGCCAGCGTGCCGAGCGGCAGCGAAGGAAACAGCGGGTTGAGCCACAGCCCCAATCCCCAGCGCAGCCAAGCGCCGAGGGCCGCACCGATGCCGATGGCGAGGAAGGCAGTCATGACCGGCGCGGGTCGAGGGGTGTCATGCGCGGATTCTAGCTGAAGGGGCGTCAGCCGCTTACATCGAATCCTTGATGATCTCGGTGAGCAGTTTTTCCAGCTCGGCCAGCTGCTTTTTCAGCGCGCGATTCTTGGTCGCCGCCGGTTTGCGATAGGCAAGATAGACGTTCTTGTCGCCGGGCAATTTGTACACCACGATGCTGTAGGGACACATCACGATCGAGTGCGGATCGGCTTCCATCATGTGGCGCGAAATCGTCGCGCTGCAGAATTCGAACTGCTCGGCGCCTTCATAGATGAGCGTGGTCTCGCCGATGTCCTTGCCGGTGCGGTCGAGCATCGCGGCGATCTTGTTGGTGTTGGTGATCTTCAGGCCCTTGCCCTCGATCGCCATCTGCAGATTGTCGCGGATATCCTGATAGCTGCCCTGAGCCTTGAACAGGACGGTGTAGGACTCGGCTGCCAGCGCAGACAGCGGCAGACACATCAGTGCGCACAGGGCGAGGAATTTTTTCATGGCGAACATCCGGAATGGCAAAGCCGTATTTTCGGCCGCCAGCGTGCGATCCGCAATGGGCGTTTGCTACACTCGCCGCATCATGACGCCCTCAAAAGCAAAGCAACTCAAGGCCGACGGCCGCTTCTGGCTAACCCTCGACGGCCGCAATTTCCTCGGCCGCGGCCGCATCGAACTGCTGCAGCGTATCCGCGAAACCGGCTCCATCTCCAAGGCCGCCAAGGACATGAAGATGAGCTACAAGGCCGCATGGGACGCGGTCGACGCGATGAACGCCGCCTGGCAGTCGCCGCTGGTGGAGAGCGGTCCCACCGGCAGCCGGCTGACTGCAGATGCCGAGAAACTGATCGCAGCATTTCAAAAAGCCGAAGCGAGCCACACCGCGTTCATGCAGAAACTCACTGATGGTTTGTAGGGAAATACATCTGGGAACTGCTGGGTTTGATCCGGGAGGGCCGGCCGCCAATCGGCCATTGCTGCCGGTGGCGACGCCCCAGCTGAATGACCGGTGTCGCGCAGGCTGCCGACGTTTAGGGAGTACGCCGCCTGAATGGCCGCTTCGTCAGCAGTGCGATTCGTTGTAGTTGTTGGCTTCGGGAGTCTCACAGGCGGCTCGCGCCCCAATGCGGGCATCGGAAACCGTGGTCTCCCCAATGCTGTGCCCAATGCTGTGCTTCAACGCTGTGCTGGTTGCCGAACAGGAAAAGGCGCATCGGGAGAGGATTCGCCAGAAGTTTGCGGCGGCGCGCGCTACGTGCGCCAGCGATCCTGGATTGGATTGTGAAGGTGGGATAGCGGGTTTCCCGGACAACCCATAAGGCAAGAAAAATCCCCGACAGCGAACTGTGCGGGGATTGGGTGTTATTCGAGATACCAGACGGCCTGGCGCAAATTTTCGGCCGTTATGACGGCGTCTGGGAGGCCTTCTGCAAACGACTCGCTCACTACATCTGCAGATTGCGTAACACCATTGACGGTCATCTCGATATGGCTGACGACAGCGTCCTGCGGTTTCTTGGTAGGCTTGAAGGCGTGCTCGATCTCGGTGATTGCCCCGCTGTCCCGAAGCGCGCTGTTCCAGAAACTCCATTTAGAAGCAGAAGTTAGCAGGCCGTCGGAAGGGGATGGCAGCAAACCGGTAGTAACACCAAGAACGGTCCAACCCAACAACGATCTGACACTGAGACCATTAAACCCCCGTGAGCCATCGGTGTCACCGATTTTGGGGCGATCTGAAGCCTTGCCCGAATAAGACCGGGTGACCTTGAAGACTACGTCGGCATCTTCCGGAACCTCAACAAGCTTATAGCCAAGCTCTGCAATACGGCCGCGCAATGCTTCCGTAATTTCAGTTTCACCTTCGTACTCAGCATAGACGTACATGGTCTTGTCAATGGCGCGCACATCGATCGATCCACTGACAAACGATTTCACTGAAGCGGGTTGGGTTGATGCCTGAATGGGAGCCGAGGCGACCAGGAATGCGGCGACTGCTGCAAATTTCACAAGTTTGTTCATGATTTTCTCCTTTGAATGAATTGGCCTTGTGACTGGATGTTTCGTGAGAAAAATTCAGTAGCTCCGGACTACGTATTTCGGTGCGCTCTATGGCCTTGCTACTTTTTCTTTCGGTGTTGAAAGACGTAAAGATTGTAGCCAGTTCGACCAAATCGATAAGGTCCCACATAATAAACTCGTAAGGTCGGCTTCCTGATTCAACGAAGGCCACTTGTCGGGCCACAAACGGACTCCCGTCCATCTCCCCACATAAGGCCGACGAAGCGACCTTCCTGACAGGTATGCCACACGCCCGCTCATCGGCCATTGCGGCCGGTGGCATCGCCCCATCTGAATGACCGGTGTCGCGCAGGTTGCCGACGTTTAGGGAGTACGCTGCCAAATGGCTGCTTTCGTCAGCAGTGCGACCCGTTGCAGTCGTTGGCTTCGGCAATCTCACATACGGCTCGAGCCCCAATGCGGGCATCGGAAACCGTGGTCTGTCCCTTATTGCCTGTCCCTTATTGCCTCGGTCTACTTATTGTTCCCGGTGGTCTGTCCCTTATTGTTAATTCGCGTGGAACATAATTCGTTTTTGAATTTCCGAAGTGATACCAAGTTCGCAATCTAATCAGTGTCGGATTTTTTTACAGTCAAGGTGTTCTTCGCTGTGCAAGATTTACCTATCACGTTGATTTTGTTTGACATATCAATAGATGGAACAATATTTGCTTTGAAAAAGGCGTGATGGATAGCCTGGCTAATTTTGGCTGGCCCACAAAATTGACTATTTCAAACATCGACATCTTGGGAGTAAATAAAACATGAAACAAATAACGAAAAAAGCACTGATCGCTTCTTTGCTGGCAGTAGGAATTACGGGGACCGCAAATGCGGGTTGGATTTACGTTGGGACCTGGGACGTTAACGACGGGCCTTCATGGAGCAATACGCAACCCGTTATGTCGGCCCGTGAAGCTGCAGCGTTAATTTTCGGCGGCTCTTTCACCGATTACGCGATTTCCACACAAGGCATCGACCCGAACCTCATCGATTTCATGGCCTATGTTAATGGCTACGCTGTGGGCAGCAGTTCTGGTCGTATCGTTGCTCAAAACTTCATCCAGGATGATGGATATTCTTGTACGGATGATGCTCCGTGCGCAGGCGATGGCTTTTACAACTATTACGACGGCACTGCCCCCCCGACCTTGTCGGGCGATACCTCAGCGTATATCAGAGATTGGTGCACTGCTGGATCTTGCGTCAACTATGCATTTATCCAGAGCGTTCCTGAACCGGGCGCCCTTGCTCTGCTCGGCATCGGTTTGGCGGGACTGGGCGCTATGCGCCGCAAGCAGCGCGCCTGAGCTTGACTCAATTCGGGAAGTAAAAACGGCGGCCATAGGCCGCCGTTTTTTCAGTACTGCACCACGACCGGATCCAGGCTGCGCCACAAATACCAGGTGGCGACGGTGCGCCAGGGCGCATGGCGCTCGCCGTGCTGGAGCAGGTTTTTCGGGGTGGGGCGTTCGCCTTCGAGATAGTGCAGGGCGACGGCCTTTTGCAGGCCGATGTCATCGACCGGCCAGACGGAACAATAACAGGAACAATAAGGGACAGACCACGGTTTCCGATGCCCGCATTGGGGCGCGAGCCGTATGTGAGATTGCCGAAGCCAACGACTGTAACGGGTCGCACTGCTGACGAAAGCAGCCATTCGGCAGCGTACTCCCTAAACGTCGGCAACCTGCACAACATCGGTCATTCAGTTGGAGCGACGCCGGCCGTCCGTGACTTTCTCACCGACCGGCAGCTTCGGGTCGGGTGCCGTCCCTCGCCGGTGACCAACGCTGCCGTTCAGGCAGAGTACCGCGTCAACGGCAGCAACCAGCGTGACACCGGTCATTGGATTTGGTCAGCGCCACCGGCAGCAATGGCCGATGAAGAGACGGTCGCTCAATATCGCTTACGCCGAATCAAGTCCACCCCATCGCTATTCCAGGCCACCCTTTGCGACCATCAGGCGCGATGCCGATTGATTCTTTCAAACGGTTAGCCAATCTAACCGCTGCATGCACTCAGGCAGCGGGGCGGGCCTTGTAGAAATTCAGCGGCGACGCCTGCCTCGCCACCGCCGGCTTGAGTTTTCCCACCACATGCATCTCGCACGCCTTGCAGTCGAAGCGCAGGGTGAGCTTTTCGCTGCCGTTGATGAGCGTGAGCGGCGCGGCGCGCACGGTGCCCTGAACACCGGTGACGCCTTTGGCCTGCTTGGGGCACAGGCTCAGGGAAAAGCGCACGCAGTGCTTGGTAATCATCAGCGAGGCCTCGCCGGTTTCCTCGTGGCTTTCGTAGGCGGCGGCGATGACCTGGACGCCGTGCTTCGCATAGAAGTCGCGCGCCTTGTGGTTGTAGACGTTGGCGAGGTAGCTCAGCGTGTCTTCGGGATAGATTGCCGGCGGCTCGACCGGCTGCGCGCGCGGCGGACGCTGATAGGCGGCGGCGCGCGCGGCTTCCAGCGCGGCAACGGCATCGCGGCGCAGCGCGTTGAGAAAGGACGCGGGCACGAACCAGGGCTGCGTCAGTTCGAGCGCAATGCCCATGGCGGCAAACGATGTGGTGCCGAGCTTGCCGAGGTGCTCGCGCAGCGTCGTTTCGGCTTTGGCAGCGTCCTTGGCCGGCTCCCTGGCGTGCGCGGCCTCCACGGTCACCGCATTGCCGTCCTCGTCGGTCAGCGTCAGTGCGAAGCCGGCGGCGGTTTCGTCCAGGCGCAGCCATACACCGATGCGGCGTTCGCTGGAGGCCTTGTCGAGCAGGCGCGTCCAGTTCATGTCCCGATTCCGATTCACCAGCGTGCCGGCGCGCAGGTCCTTGAAGCTCGTCATCGGATCTTTCGGGAACACCCGCCACACGCCCTCGCCCACTTTTTCGGCACGGTTGATCGCGAGGCCGGCCAGATCCTTCTGCAGCGTGTAGTAGCAGAGGCCGTCGCCGTTGTTCAACACGATGTCGGGCGAGTCGGTCTGCAGCTCGACCCATTTGTCGCCGACCTTGCTGACGTAGCCGATGGGCAGGCCGGGGTTCTTCGGCGTATCGAAGGCGCCGATGTCTTCCTTGCGGCCGCTGACGAAGTAGTCGGTGAATTCGCGGTTGAAGTTCTGGTTGGGGTCGGGCGTGAAGGCAAACGTGGTGCGGCCGGAAGACGCGCGCGCGAATTCCGGGCGACGCTCGATGATTTCGTCCAGCAGGGTGCGGTAGTGGGCGGTGATGTTCTTCACATAGCCCATGTCCTTGTAGCGGCCTTCGATCTTGAAGCTGCGGATGCCGGCGTCGATCAATGCTTCGAGGTTGTCGCTCTGGTTGTTGTCCTTCATGGACAGCACATGCTTGTCGTGCGCGACGATGCGCCCTTCCATGTCGGTGACCTGGTACGGCAGACGGCAGGCCTGCGAGCAGTCGCCGCGGTTGGCGCTGCGCCCGGTGTGGGCGTGGCTGATGTAGCACTGGCCGCTGTAGGCGACGCACAGGGCGCCGTGGACGAAGAATTCCAGGGTGCAGCGTCCGGGGTCGGTGGCGGCGCGAATGGCGGCGATCTGCGCAAGGTCGAGTTCGCGCGCGAGCACGATCTGGTTCAGTCCCACGTCCTGCAGGAAGCGGGCCTTTTCCGGGGTGCGGATATCGGTCTGGGTGCTGGCGTGCAGCTGGATCGGCGGCAGGTCGAGCTCCAAGAGGCCCATGTCCTGGATGATGAGCGCGTCGACGCCGGCGTCGTAGAGTTGATGGATCTGCTGGCGCGCCGGTTCGAGCTCGTCGTCGCGCAGAATGGTGTTGAGGGTGACGAACACGCGCGCATTGAAGCGGTGCGCGTGGTTCACCAGCCGCGCGATGTCGGCGATGTCGTTGGAGGCGGCCGCGCGCGCGCCGAAGGACGGCCCACCGATGTATACCGCATCGGCGCCGTGGTTGACGGCTTCGATGCCGATGTCGGCGTCGCGCGCGGGCGCGAGGAGTTCAAGTTGGTGGGGGTGCACAGGGGGCGGTCCGGACAGCAAAGACTCATTTTACCGGAGGGCCGCCCGCCTGGCTTGCCGGGCTGGCTTACTGCGCCGGCTTGTTCACCGCCTCGATGGCGAGGGTCAGCGTCACTTCGTCGCTGACGAAGGGCACGTTCTTGCCCATGTTGAATTCCGAGCGCTTGACCGTGGTGGTGGCGTTGGCGCCGCAGGCGTCCACTTTCAGCATCGGGTGCGGCTGGCACTTGAAGTGGGTGATCTTCAGCGTCACCGGCTTGGTCACGTCCTTGATGGTGAGGTTGCCCGTCACGCTCGCCGGCTGGTCGCCCTTGAATTTCATTCCGGTCGACTTGAAGGTGATCGTCGGATAGACCTGGGTATCGAAGAAGTCGGCGGCCTGGATGTGCTCGTTGAACAGCGCATAGCCGGTGTTGACCGAGGTGGTATCGATGACCACGTCGACCGAGCCCGTCTTCGCCTTGCGGTCGAGGGTGACGGTGCCCGTGGTCTTGTCGAAGCGGTGCGTCTGCTTGGAGAAGCCCAGGTGGTCGTAGGTGAAGTACGGGTAGGTGTGGCTGTTGTCGATGGTGTAGGTGACCGGCGCGGCCTGGGCGGCGATGGACACGGCGGCGAGTGCGGCGAAGAGGGCAAGACGTTTCATGTAAGGCTCCTTGGAAAAATGAACAACGGGTTATTTGCCGGTGGCGGCAATGCGGAATTTGACCTGGACTTCGT
>Ga0208244_100640_pt1 | contig 29300 bp, 30 predicted proteins | sample SubbioCR12Aug_5A_FD_184828 | JGI IMG/M metagenome (GOLD analysis project Ga0208244, IMG submission 184828) | Serpentinite rock and fluid subsurface biosphere microbial communities from McLaughlin Reserve, California, USA - CR12Aug_5A (SPAdes) | ecosystem: Environmental > Terrestrial > Deep...
GCGCCTTTTCTCCCAAAGTAGTCTGCACTACACGACCTTTTGTATCAACGATCCTATAAAATGATTCAATCTCTCAGATCTCTCCATCTCTTTCCCTAAGAAATTACCTCCAACTGCGGAAGTTGGGTCGATGCCGTTGGAGGCCTCTCCCACGATTTCAATTCCTCCCTGAGTCTTGAGGTATTCCAGAACGGTTTTCCGGAATCCCTCATGATCGTCGGCGAGCAAAACTTTCAGAGCCATGTTGGTGCTCCTCATGTTGATTATTGAGCTGGAACGATTTGCTCTTTCTCCGAGCGGTCACAGAACCGGCTGTGCGCTCGCTCAGTCTTCTGCTGATTTGCTAACTGATTGCAGAATAGAAAGTTAGGACGGTTGACCTGTCAGAAGTTAGCTTGGGGGGAGCGGCAAAACATCGGCAGATGCCTGTATTTTTGGAATGGCATAGGTCTACGAAAACCTACGTCATTCACCGTAGGCAGAATTGAGAATTGCGAACATGAGGGGATCAATAGTGGTAAAAAAAGACTGAAACCGCGGAAATGTCAGAATCGAAAAAGGGCGAGTAAGTCTTTGCGAACAAAATACGACTACGATTGGGGTTTCTGCGGTTTTACGGAGGTGAGTCCGCGATCAATCGCGAATCGGACTAGCTGCGCGGAGCTGTGGATGTCAAGCTTCTGCATGACGTTCGTGCGGTGCGTGTCCACCGTGCGAGGACTGATGAAAAGCCGTTCGGCTATCTGTTGCGTGCTCAGCCCATCCCCGATCAAGGCCAATACCTCAAGCTCGCGAGCAGTGAGGGGAAGCTCGTCGGCGGCCGAGTCGGATTTCTTTGAGAACCCCTTCCTCACGTAGCCCTTCAGGAGGACGTCTGCGATCTTCTGGCTGAAATACTTCCCCCCTTCTGCGACGGTCCGCACTGCAGTGAGGACCTCTTCTTTCCGGGCGCTCTTGAGAATGTATCCGTCCGCTCCAGCTTTGAAGATCTGATAAATGTACTCTTCAGAATCATGCATTGTCAGAACGAGGATTGCTGTGTCGGGACATTTTTTTCGGATGACCTTCGTCGCTTCGATGCCGGAGATCCCCGGCATGGATATGTCGATGAGAACAATATCCGGAGAGAGCTGAGTGGTTTTCTCAATCGCCTCCAGTCCATCGCCTGCCTCACCGACAACCTCGAATTCGTCGTGCATTTGCAGCAGCGCGGCGATTCCGCTACGAACAAGTGCGTGATCGTCAGCCAGCAGTATTCGAATCTTTTTCATTGGCCTCTTCGGTCTTCAGGGGAACTTCAACGATGATGGTCGTACCTTTGCCGGGTCGCGATTCGATATCACAATGTCCAAGGAGGGAGTGGACCCGCTCCCTCATGCTCACCAGACCGATTCCCGAAAATCCGGGTCCCCGTCCCGGTGTCGAGAGGAGATCGAAGCCAACGCCATTATCTTCGATAATCAACCGGATACTCTTTTCGATGCCGATGAGCTGGATATCCACATGACGCGCCTGACCATGTCTGATGGAATTTGTCAGTGCTTCCTGGGCAATCCGATAGAGGGCCGTTTCGGTCTGGCGATCCAATCGTCCGTCGACACTGTGAGATCGAAAATCGACTTCCCGGTGGTATTGTTTCGACATATGCTCGGACAAGTAATTCAGAGCGGGGACGAGACCGAAATCGTCAAGGATGCTCGGACGGAGATTGTAGGATATCTCCCGCGCTTCCCTCATGGCATGCTCGATAAGTTTCTTCGCGTTGTCAAACCGTCTCAATTCGTCATCATTCAGCGAGAGGGTGTCTTCGAGAATTTCAAAATTGAATTTGATAGCCGTCAGAATCTGACCCAGACCGTCATGAAGCTCGGTGGCAATCCTTCTTCGTTCCTCTTCCTGCGCCTGTATACGCGCACTGCTCAAGAATTCCAGCTCCTTCTGATGTCTCCGCAAATTCTCGTAGAGATCCGTGCTCGAGAGCGTCAGCGCCGCCTTCTCCGCGAGAGATCCGAGCAGTCGCACTTCACGCGAAGAAAAACCATGGGGCTTTCGATAGCCAGCGACGAGATACCCCCGGATTTTCCGCTCAAATTCGAAAGGAAACCATCCCACCGAAACAAGACGTTCGGCTCCGAATACCGATTGCTGATACACGGACTCGACAATCGCCTCACGTATGTCAGGAACAAAAATCGGATCGAGCGACTCCTTCAGCAGGTCCGCAAGAAATTGCTGGTGGAAAACATCATCCGGCCTTTTCGCTGATTCCCCCAGCACCACCTTCCACTGTGCACGCTTGGTCCCCCGCTGGTACAACAGGATGCCGATCCAGTCGGCTCGCGTGAGAGATTTCGCATGCAGGGCGATGATCTCGAGCATCTTGGGGAGATCGATCTCGGAAACAAGTTGCCGGTCGATCGAGCCGAGAACCTCCTGTTCCCAAAACCATGTCGCCTGTTCTCGTTCCAACCGCTTCCGTTCAGTCACATCCCTAAATGACAAAAGGATTGCGCGTTTACCATTCCACAAGATCCGGCGCGAGCCCAGATCGATGTCAACGACAGAGCCATCTTTCCGCAGGCCCTTGAGCTCGATGTCTTTTCCGGTAAGTGGGGAAGCTGGGTCGATCGCCGAATCATCGAGGGAGACAAGTGTTTTGCTCCCCGGATGCAAATACTCAAGAAAATCTTTCCCCTTAAGAGGCTGACTCGTCTCGTAGCCAAAAATCTCCGCTGCTGCAGCATTAGCAAAGAGGATCTTTCCCTCTTGTACCACCATCAACCCCGCCATGGAGCCGTCCACCACGGTACTGAATCGTTCGGCCATCTGGGCAAAGTCAGCGACGGCGCCAACGCATTGTGGAATTTCAAAAAAAGTCGCGACAAGGTGATCGAATTCCGGTCGACCCTCTCCTTCCGGCTCCAGCTTCAGCACGAGCCCAAGTTGCTCTGCTCCCCTTCGCTGGAGGTGGACACAACCGGTCCATGACGTTCCATTCCTCAAGGCACTTGACAGACTGGGAAGGTTTTCGGAAGCAGGGTGCGTCTTCACAGCCTCGAAAAATTCCTGGACCATGAATTCAGAGGCAGAGTATCCAGTCAACTCCAGGAGCGCATTGTTGGCGTCCAAGATCTTCCCTTCGCGATCAACCCGTATCAATGGGAGATTAAGTGATTCGAACGTGAGGACCGAAGATGACCTTTTGCCTCTTGTCCGCGAGCGGGTCGTCCCTGGTTTTTTCCTTCGATCTTTAGGGAGATGCTTGGCCATTGACCATCGGTTTTTGGTAGCTCATTGCGAATTTTGCGAAAATGTATCCAATGATGGCATCAAATTCAATGAGAGAATCGTGGGAGCCATCAGCGCATTACTCCCCTGGAACTCAACCCCCTAGAGACTCGGCTGAAAACCCTCGAAAACAAATCAAACCGCTGAGGGCGCGGAGAACGCTGTGAAAAACTTGAGCGATTTCTTCAGCAATTCCTTATTATTTCATTTCGGTTGCGATCTCCGCTAAGACACGGAAAAAGCCGAAAAGAAACGGATGTTCACTGATAAAGCCTTCAGAAACTAACCCGTCTCGATTCGTCTTTTTCATCAAAATCCGTGTTCTATATTCAGCTTATTTGCGAGACACAACAGTGGCTCATCCTCGATTAATGGCCAGGACATGGACTCTGCTTTTTCACCCCCGAGGCACAAATATTTCTTGCTTTCAATGAATTTCTGTGTCATTTTATACGCAGGATTTTATAGAGATACATTAAATAACTCGATGAGCGGATCTTTGCGTAACCAACAACTGGCGGTGTGTGCAAAAGATGGTCTTGTGAGGAGTCAGGTTGCCGTCGGAACGAAGCGATGAATTCATTCATCAAACATCAGACATGACAGCAGTCTCATATTCTCTTCAGGAGAATCTCACATGAAACTTGTGCTCGCCCTCCTTCTCCTCTTCACCGCTATCGGCATTATTATCTACTGGATTGAGTTCTATCGTCGTGGGAGTGTACATGTCATTAAAGATGAGTGGTACATCAAATTCGAGCGGGCATTTCCTCCCGCCGATCTCTGGATGGCAGGGTGTGCGATTGTCGGAGCAATTGGACTCCTGAACGAAGAGACTTACGGCCTCGTCTTCGGACTTCTGACGGCCAGTTCTCTGATCTTCCTCGCCTGCACAGACATCACATTTAACATCCAGAACAATCTATACAGACAGAAAGCACAATCAAAACAAATGCAGTTCGAGATTCTCATCAACGTGTGGTCGCTGGGATTCGGCGCTGCACTGATCGTGCTTCTGGGACCGATGATTGCGTTCGCCTGATTGGACCAAGTCGATGTTTTCGACCGGTCACTTTAGATCGCCCTTGTTGAGCGAACGGCCAGTCCTTAATTATAGTGTACCCACGGGATGGAGATAAACGCTGAATTCGGACGTTCCATCGATCCCAATGAGTTTATTCAATTCGTCATCATAAAACGCCCCCGCACAGACAGAACCAAGGCCCAGCGACACCGCCTGAAGCGCGATGTTCTGGCTGATGTGTCCCGCCTCCATATAGACGTAGCGATATCCGCGTTCGCGGTACTTGATACGCACCCGATCGACGATCGCAGTCAAAATGAAGACCACGTCTGCCTCCCCCATAGACTGCTGATCAAGACCCGTACTTTGAATGTCACGCCGAAGATCTCCCTCCCGCACAATCTCCAGTCCATTTCGCTGAACATTGAAGTGGTAGAGTCCCTTCGAAATCCCCTCAACGTCATTGACAACGACATACACCTCAAACGGATAGAGCGCTCCGGCAGACGGTGTCGTTCTCAACCGAAACCCCGATCGCTCGCCCGTGGTCCCCTGCGCGGCAAAGAGGAGTTGAGAAAGTTTCTCAAGTGTTAACGGCTTCTTTGAATAACTCCGAACCGATCTCCTCTTGACCAAAGCCTCTTCGACAGTCATGCCGCGAGCTTGCGAAGCCGGAAGCGTGACGAACCGCGCACCCGGATATTCCTTAAACGGGGGTGGCTTCACAATCTGGACCCGCGCCTCGCTCATGGGCGAACCATGCCTTGATAAAGAGGTCTGCTGATGAAACCGTTCCCCGATACTCATTCCATTCTCTGACGTACTCCCGAGTAGTGAAACAATCACTGCCGGAGCCAGTGCAACGACAAGGCAGGCAGCGAATCCCATTGCCTGAATATTCAACATGAGAATTCTCCTCCGATATTCGAGTTGTGATTCACGCTATCACCGAGGCTCGGGCAATGAGCAATCGCATGCTCATCATGTCGAACATCAGCCCATTCCGGTCTCGGTGCTACGCGACTCTGTGTACGTTATGCCGTTGAGAGAAGGGAATCAAGAGGAATCGTGTTTTCTTCGTCGATGTTTGCTAATCATGAGAAAACATCGACAAGGATGCCGGCGAACAGAATGGAGTGGCCGAGGAGGATCAGTCCCAATCGCTTGAAATTGGCTACCCGCGAGAGTGTCACAGTGCCATACATCGCATGGAGGGTGATGGGGAGAAATACGATGAAGAGAGAGGTCGGAGCATGGGCCCTGGTTACCAACGCGGTAATAATGCCGATCATGACCGCGTGGTAGAGAAGATTTTGATATCCGAGATTCAACTTCTGTGACGGAGTGAAGCTGCGGTCTTTCATCCTCGAAGCTGCAATCTTCATGTGGACGTAAAACGCCCCGGATGCAAAAAAAAGGAAATTCAACAGCCAGAGAATCACACTCCGTGCGTCGATCGACATGGCGCCAACGCACATCGCTGCAGGGGCGCCCAGAGTTAACGCCAGCATCCCGACGATATCGCCGACCAGCGTCTTTCCAGATCTTTTCGCCAGTGCATAATTGAGGATGAAGAGAATAACGGCCAGGATTCCAATTGGCAGAATCAGCAAATATCCCCCCACAATGAGCGGCACAACAGACATGAACCCAAGAGACGCAAATGCACTCCCCCACACTGCTGCGGCTGAAAACCGTTCACGCTCGCTATCTCTTCGCTGCCACAGGCGAAAGACGATCTGTGCGGGAGCGTAACTCAGAAAGAAGAAGATAGACGAAAGGGTGAGATACAGATGATTGACTTCCACTCTCCCCGCCAATCCGATTCCTGTGAGGATGGGAACAAGGAGGAGAGCCCAGGCCCCATGTTCACGCGTGAATATCGGAGGGGGAATCCTCATGGGTCACTTCTGCGCGAAGACAACAAGATCCCGCGAGGCATGCCCATCAAACGGATCGAACGAGATACTGCCATGGATTCTCCGATCGACGAATCCAGCCGATGTCAGGATATTGCCCAGTTCTTCTTCCGAGACTGGACGAAGCCGCGTTGACTGGAGTGAATGTTGCCACACACCATCAACGTTTTGAATTGTCAGAATATTGAACGTGATGAAGGTCTCCTCATAATCATAGAATCGCACGAACACCTTTCCCCCCGCCTCCCGGACATTCTGCACACGCTCTTTCTCCGCGAGGATTCGTTCGTAATTGAGCAGTTGGATCAGCAGAATCCCCTTCGGCTTCAGGAGAGATGAGAACGACTCGATCGTATTGCGCAGTTCGCCCGTTGTCAGGAGATGCGGCAATGTGTTTCCGAGGCAAAATACTGCATCAAACGTTTTGTTCACGTGTTGCTTCATTTGCTGGAATGAGGATTCGACCGTTTCGATCTTCACACGCATGTCAATAGCATGTCGCTTGAGTTTCTTCAGCATCGCGGCTGAGAAGTCCAGAGCCGTGACGCTGACCCCCAGCTGGGCCAGCAGGAGCGAATGAAATCCCGTCCCCGAACCGGCATCGAGTGCGCTCTTGATCTGGTGTTTTTCGACGAGCAGTCTGAAAAACGGTTTCTCCTGCACAAATCGTTTTTCAAACGATGTGAGTTCATCATAGGATGGCGCGAGGGCGTCATAGAATCTTTCCGCAGCCTGAGCAGTCGCTTCGCCCTGGCTAGTCGTTTGGACCATATGCTGGAACCTCCCCTCCCGAATGTTGATATACCGGCGCGTTGATATTCTTGAACCGGCGAAGGTACTCTTCTTTGCTGATGTTGTTCTGCCAGGCTCCAGCCAACATGGCCAACCCTGTGACTGCCACGAAGATTCCCACAACGAGCGTCGCAAAGACCCAGTTGGGGGCGGGCTTGCTTGAGGATGAGGTCTTCATTGAAAGACAATCCTTCACCGGACAGGCATCGACACAGCTTAAACAGGCCATGCATTCGTCACTCCATACCCTCTGCTCCGCATGAACCCTGACGCTGGATGGACACGCGTTTGTGCACAGTTCGCAATCGATGCACGTTTCCTTGTTCCGGGAGATCTTCAGCGGACTCAGCCAACTGACGGCTCCAAGCAAAGCCCCATAGGGACAAAGATAGCGGCACCAGAAATTCTTGATCACGGCCGACAGCAGCGCGAGGACAATAATCGTCCAAATAGTAAATGTCGTAATCTCTGCGAAGAAGAGATACATTTTGACATCCGCCATTTTGTTGTACGGACTGTAGATGAAAGTCCCGAGCGCGCGTACATCCATCGTCCAGATTGAATAGACGAAAAAGAAAAGAAGGAGGTACTTGACCGATCGGAGCGGATAGTCCAACCATCGATTGATTTTGAGATTCCGCTTGAACAACTTCTGGCCGAGAAGCCAGAGCGATTCACTCAACGTTCCAATGGGACAGAGCCAACTGCAAAACGCCTTTTTCAAAAATAGAGTGACAGCCAGAATTGTCAAAAGAATGAAGAGACCCGATGGATGAACATCATTGAGAACTCCCGTATTCAGCCAGTATTTCAAACTCATCAAGGCGCTGATGGGAAGAAAGCCTTCCACACCGGGGGGTCTTTCGACGAACGCCGCGGTCCCCCCCGACAATCCCCATTTCACAAAAAGATAAAACTCGACACCTATCCAGATGCAGAGCAGGGCAAAGGAAAGCTGAACAAATGATCGTGCGAATTGCGAATCCTCTTTGAGTCTGAGAAGGATGCGTTTGTACCAAACAGTTTCGCGAAGGTATTCCGGCTTCGGTTTCCGGAGTTGTAGTGGGATCTTCTTAATCGGGGATGGATGGGTTACTTCACCAGAGGATATCCGATTCAGAAGATTTGCGCCGATGAGGTTCGTCTCGACCGGTCTGTGAATCATCGGCGCCTCCACGCCATCCGGCAGAGACCGTCGTCGTTGGCAAGACGATGATCTGATGCTATGCCATTTTTCATTGTCACTCACCGCTCTCTACGTATTGAAGAAAAATCAAATTGAATCAGACTTAATGGTCTGAATAACGTACAAAAAAAAACTATAGTGTGTATTCGGGTTTGGTTAGTTCACGCGCCATCTGACCAATGTTCTTGCTGACGAGCATCGAATAGAATTTGTCACGCAAGCCGCCCCACTGCTCATGTACAGGGCAAGGATTCTTGCCGGAGCATTCCGGAAACCCCAGAACACAAGTGTGCATAAATGTCACGCCGTCAATGGCCTCGACAATGTGAAACAACGTAATCTCGTTGGCAGGCATGCCCAGAGCAAATCCGCCGGTCGGGCCTTTCGACGAAGTAAGCAATCCTTTCTGCGCAAGACTCTGAAGGATCTTTGCAAGAAAGTGGTAAGGGATCTTTAGCTTCTTCGTCAGCTCGCGGATCGAGGTCATCTCACCGTTTTGCTTCAAGGCAAGAAACAGAACCGCTTGCAGGGCGTACTCACACTGTCTGCTAAATATCACACTCACGATGGCTTAACCAGACTTGTTTGTCTTAAATTAGCGATATTGATAGATGTTGTCAAGTGTTTCTTTCACGATTCAGATTCGATCCGCCTTGCCCCTTAGCTCTTCCATTCCTTTGAAAAACTTGGGGGCTTCGCCTTTCAGGCGGTCCTGCAAAACGGCATCAAGCGCTTCTTTGTCAACTAGCCGATAGATTTTGGCTATATGCGCAAGCGCGCCAATCGCGGCCATCGTTCCACCGAACAGCTTTCGGTACGGGAATTTCCTGACTTCCGATCCCTCAACCGGAGCATCGACCGATTCATCCAGGTAGATCTTCGTCCTGGCATCGAGCCGCTGGAAGATCCCTCGATCCTTAAGCTCGCGATAGCCCTCCCCGGACATGATCGCGAGGTAATCGGGTCGATCGATCCCCGTGAAACCAATCTCCTCTGGACTGAGCCAGACTTCAGAAAGCGAAAAACCGGAGCCCTGCGTCACAGGATTGTCGTTCTTCTGAGTGATCTGCAATCCACTCGCAACGGCGGCCTGGCAGAGACTTCCCGCGGCAGACTGCACTTTTTCCCCTGCGCTCCCCACGACCATAAGACTGACAGGTCCAGTCACTCCCGTCGGCTTGGCAATGTTTTTTCGCGCCACGCTCTTCTTCTCAGTCCGACTTGATGCAGGAGGCTGACTTTCCAGATACTTCTTGCCGAAGTGCGGCCTTTCCGTTCCCGATCTCAGAAGTCCTAACTTCCAGCCATTTTCCTCGGCAATTCCAAACAACTTCTTGCCCGTGAGCTCGTTCTGCGAGACCGCAAACTCTGTACATAATTCCAGTATTTCCAAGGCGGCGAATCCGGGATACGATATCGCTTGTCCGATCAACGTCGGCAAATCTTTGTCGGTAGCAATCGCCCGACCTACAAACGGAGCGTTGCTGCTTACCAGCATCTCACAGATATCGACGGGCGGAACGATGTTCCCCGTTGGGGTTGTCGCCGTGACAAAACACTCCGGTGTGAAGCCTGAACCCTGGCCGCCTGTCATCCCATACACAAAATTGTTGCAAATAAGCACCGTAACATCCACGTTGAGCATGGCTGCATGAACCAGGTGTTGGAGCCCAATCATCGCCCCCCCGTCCCCAATCAGGACGACCGTCTTCAGTCTCTTGTCGCCGAGGACTGCGTCGGAAAGCGCTATACCGGAGGCAAATGCTGTCGATCGACCATGCGTCGTGTGGACAGTGTGAATTTCTCTGAAGAGACCATCAGACATCCCGATGCAGCCAATGTCGGTAACAAGCGCAATGTCGTGTGGACTGAGCTGGAGAGAGAGGAGCGCTTCATTGAGCCGACGGATCACCAACGTGTGACTGCATCCTTTGCAGAATGGCCAGATTGGATTGTCTATCAGGTATGATTGAACACGATCCTGCGGGCTCTTCTCTTTGGTCGATGCGGGACTCATGCAACACCTTTGATCGCGTCACAGATCTCTCTTGGGGTAATCATCGCGCCAATTTTGTTAACTCCCCGCACTTCAGCGGAGTCAAGAAATCGGTCGATGACAGATCGGTATAATCCCCTCAGATTCTCTTCCACCACAATGACTCGTTTGACTCCGTTGGCTGCCTGCTGAATCTTTTTTCGGGGGACGGGAAAGAGCGATTGGATTGTCAGTATGGAAACCTTCGCGCCATTCTTTCTTGAATCCCGGACCGCATCGTGCGCAGCCCTGCTTGATATCCCGTAGCTGATAACCAGGGTCTCTGCAGCTGGATCGAGGTCCTGCTTAACGGCCACGAAATCATCTGCTCTCCAGAGAATTTTTTCTTCCAGGTGAGCCAGCACCTCGATGGTCTCCGGCGAATTTTTCTGGAGTGTTCCCTGTTTATCGTGCGCCGAACCGGTCGCCGTCACCTTACGCTCGCCGCCGACAGCAGAGAAAATCGGTATCTCGTGAAGTGCGTGGAAGTAATACGTCCCATTCCTCTGTTCTTTGTGGTACTCACCAAATTCCTGAAAGGCCGAATTCTTCGGACGATCCTGGGACGTCATCCGGGGAAGCGAGGCATAATCCACGCTTTCGGTGGTCATCGCGATTTCCTTATCGCTCAAGACGATGACGGGCATTCGCAGGATTTCAGCCCACGTGAAGGCGAGGATGGTGAGTTCAAAGCATTCGCGTGCATTGGTTGGACAGAGGATGGGAATCGTATAGCCGCCGGAAGTGCAATATTCCGCAAGAAGGACATCACCCTGGGATCCCTGTGTCGCGCCGCCGGTGCTGGGACCAAGGCGTTGGACAAGAGCGATCACGATGGGCGTCTCGGTCATCAACGCATACTGCACCGATTCCGTCATTAGCGCCCAACCCGGACCCGAGGTGGCTGTCATCGCCTTGAATCCACGCATCGAAGCGCCAATGCAGTATGCGATTGCAGAGATCTCATCCGGAGCGCTGAGGGCCAGGCCTTTGCGCGACGGGAGCTCGTCGATCATTGCTTTGAAAATTCCCGTCGCCGGGGTAATGGGATACCCGGCAAAAAAGCTGCAGCCAGCCTGGATTGCTCCTTCGGCCATCATCTGATTACCGGTTTTCAGTCGAAGATCAAACATCGGAGAGGTCATTCCTCAAAAATCGTTTCTCAAAACTTCAGCGCAGCATCAACGCGGGTAGGGGATCGTCGGGGCTTGTCTCTTTGGCGCTTCTCAGGTCTCGGGATTGTAACTCGAGATTACGCCATCAAGAATCTGTCCCCGGGCGCGTAGCTCGTTCAACTTCTGAAGGATGCGGAGAATTGAGGCGCTCTTCTCCACTACCATCTCCTGCACGAAATCTTTCACATCAGGATAATCGCACTCCTTCAAGATCCGTTCGTGATATTGCAACAATTCCCTCTCCAGCCTCAGCGCGTCATTCAGCATCTGACATGCATTTCGGCAGGTATGAGCACAGCGAATTTCGTCGAGGTTCATTGTTGACTCCTTTCCATCTGTTGTGCGTTTCCGCGTTCCCACACACAGGCGCGTCCGCTCAATTCATCGAGGATACAACGCCGGAAGCAACGCGTGAAGCGAGGTTCTTCCCCACGTCAAGAGCCTCCTCGTTCAGGGCAAGCAGATGATGGTGGCGTTCCGGAAGAACCATTGACAGCGCGTCCATCACACTCTCCTTACGTACCATAGGCTGCACGTGGAGGAATGCGCCAAGCATGATCATATTCGCCACCTGTTTCTTTCCCATTCCAAGGGCTTCACTCACTGCCGGCACGCATACGATGCGCAGATCCTCCCGCGTCGGGGGAGTGATCACGGTCGATTCTTCGTACATCATCAAGCCGTTCGGCTTCAAGCGTTTTTCGAATTTATCCGCTGACGGCTGGTTCAAAACGATGGCGGTATCAAATCGGGTAACGATGGGGGAACTGATCCTTCCTGGCGAAATAATAACGATGCAGTTCGCCGTGCCGCCTCTCATCTCCGGTCCGTACGACGGCATCCAGCTCACTTCCTTCCCTTCGAGCATCGCTGCATATCCAAGAATCTGTCCCATGGAAAGGATCCCCTGTCCACCAAATCCCGCAAAGATAATTTCATGGCTGCGTTGCATTGTCAGTTTTCCTCATGGCCAAGTATAGTTGGATTCTTCATCCTCAGTTTTTGCCCGGCGCTTTCAAATCCCCAAGCGGATACATGGGGATCATGTTCTTTGCAAGCCAGTCATTCGCCTCCAGCGGAGTCATCTTCCATCCTGAGGGACAATTGGAGACGATTTCCACGAAGCTCGTCCCCTTGTTGTGCCCCTGATATTCGAACGCAGACTGGAGAGCCTTCTTGGTTCTTCGAACGAGCGCCGTTGTGTGAACGGCTTGCCTCGTAACAAAGTGCGCTCCGGGGAGATTGGCAACAAGCTCCGTGATCTTCAGGGGGTACCCCATGACAGGCTGCTCGCGCCCAAACGGAGTCGTCGACGTTACCATTCCCAGGAGCGTCGTGGGCGCCATCTGGCCGCCTGTCATTCCATAGATCGCGTTATTGATGAATATGATCACTATACTCTCACCCCGGTTGACGGTATGGATAGTCTCTCCCGTTCCGATCGCAGCCAGATCACCATCCCCCTGATAGGTGAAGACAATTTTATCAGGATGCACACGCTTGATCCCGGTGGCCACTGCTGTTGCCCGGCCGTGGGCAGCCCCCTGCATATCTACGTCCAGGTAGTTGTATGCCAGGACCGAGCATCCCACAGGCGCGACACCGATCGTCTTTTCCTGAATCCCCATTTCCTCTACCACTTCCATCATCAGGCGATGAATAACCCCGTGGCTGCAGCCGGGGCAATAATGCATGGGAGTGTCAACCAGCGTCGATGGCCGACGGTAGACAAGTTCCATTCCTTGAGGTGCGGTCGTTGTTTCCATCTCGGAATCCTTAAACATGTTCAACTCGATGCTGTTCCATGATTTGTTCGATCTTCGTCAACAACTCTTCCGGAGAGAGGATTATTCCACCCATTCGTCCTTTGAAATGGACCGGGCGTCGTCCGTTTACGGCGAGTTTCACATCTTCGATCATTTGTCCGGCGTTCAACTCCACCACTAGTATGTTGCTTGCTTGTTCCACGGCGTCTGCGATCGCCTTTGACGGGAACGGATATAAGGTAATAGGACGAAGAAGTCCTACCTTGATTCCACGCTCGCGCCCCAGTTCCATTGCCTTCTGTGAAATCCTCGCCGAGAGTCCATAGGCCACCAGAAGAAGGTCTGCGTCTTCAATCTCGAAGCTTTCATGCCTGGCCTCCTGCTGCAGCTTGCGATATTTTTCCTGAAGCTTATGGTTGATTTCTTCCATGGCCTCCGGTTCGATGTGAAGCGAGGTGAGGATGTTGCGTTCGCGGTTCTTCGTCTTCCCGACCGTTGCCCATGGCTTCTCGGGATGAGGCAATGACCCTGCCGGGGGAAGCACGACTTTTTCCATCATCTGCCCCAGCGCGCCATCCGAGAGGATGAATGCAGGATTACGGTATTTTTCTGCAAGGCGGAACCCTTCGAAGACAAAATCTGCCATTTCCTGGACCGACGACGGAGCAAGGACGATTAGCCGGTAGTCACCGTGACCGCCCCCTTTGGTTGCTTGAAAGTAGTCGCTCTGCGCAGGCTGAATAGTCCCAAGTCCAGGCCCCCCCCTGTTGATATTGACCACGAGACATGGAATCTCCGCACTGGCCATATAGGAAAGCCCCTCCTGCATCAGACTGATACCGGGGCTGGAGGAGGTGGTCATGACGCGTCCTCCCGCACCCCCCGCGCCGTAGATCATATTGATGGCGGCGATTTCACTTTCAGCCTGCAGGACAACGCATCCGTACTCGCGTCCATGCTCGGTGAGATATTCAAGAATTTCCGATTGAGGGGTGATCGGATATCCGAAGTACGCATGCATTCCAGCCCGCAGAGCCGCCTCGGCAAGCGCTTCGTTTCCTTTCATCAATCTGGGTTGTTCAGCTTTTTGAGTCATCGTAATGGTCCTTCAGGGTTCATGTCGGTAGCGTATCAGTCCTACGCCTCCACGGCTTCACGCTTCTTCGTGGGCTTGGGTTCACGGTAGACCGTGATGACGGCGTCCGGGCATACCAACGCACAATTGACGCAGCCTGTACAGTTATCCTGGACTAAAACTGCGTAGCGATATCCCTTCTTGTTGATCTGCTCGGAGAGAGCCAGACTGTCTTGCGGACACGCAGCGATGCATAATTCACATCCTTTGCAGACATCGATTGAAATGTGAACTGTTCCCTTAATCATAACATGCTTTCCCTTCATGAACAGTTGGTCTTGATTGATTCTCAAATTCTTCTTCCTGAGGGCCGCCGGTCACAGCCGAGTACGGACTCTTGCTGGATCCAATTCGCCTATCTTGCCGCGCCGCTGCGACTGGCAGTTGCAGAACAGGATCCGCAAACCTCGCGTAACGGATTTCGCTCGAGCTGGCGCATCGGGATGGCCGACCCACAATTGATGCAACGGACGGATTCACCGCGGGTCAATTTCGACTCTATTTGCTCCAGGTGCGCCATCTCGGTTTCGCCTTTGATCATCACAGGGCACGTGTTCCCCGAGTGCTCTTCACACGGTTTTACCGGGAGATTGCAGGTAGGACAAATGTACTCTTCTCCTTCATCGAGGCTGCCAACTTCCCTCTCGTTCAGCATTTTCGACAAGAGTGCATTGACTTTCGAGAGCGTCGATAACGGTTTTCTCCTCTTCACATTCCTTCCCTCCTTCCTTCGCCGTTCCATCTCATACCAGGAGCTGATAACGATTGAGCGCTTTCATGTAGTTCGCCCGTTCAAATGCAGAGGGATCGGCAACAGATTTGTGACTCATGCTTCCCTTCATTTGCTCGACGGAGACGTACTCATGTTCGAGCATCCACTCCGTCATGTCATTCAATACCTTCGCCACGTGCTTGGGCCCATGTTTCAAAAGCGCTGCGCACATCATCGTCACATCCGCGCCCGACATAAGCATCTTCAGGACATCGTGCGCGGTGTGAATCCCCGTTGTAGCCGCCAGGCTGGCCTTGATTTTCCCATGCAAAATCGCGATCCAACGCATGGGAATCCGCGCATCGTTGGACTCGCTCAGAATCACCTCGGGTTTCACATCGAGCTCATCCAGATCAATGTCTGGCTGGTAAAAGCGGTTGAACAGCACCAGGCCGTTCGCCCCTGCATCAACGAGTTGCTCAGCGATATTCGCCATTGAGCTGAAAAACGGACTGAGTTTCACTGCCACGGGAATCTTGATCGCCGCACGCACGGCCTTAAGGACTTCCACGTAACGCGCTTCGGCATCAATCCCCTTCAGTTTCGGATCGGTTGGGATATAGTAGATGTTCAACTCAATCGCATCCGCGCCGGCTTCTTCAATCCGCCTGGCGTAGTTGGCCCATCCTCCGACAGAGATCCCATTCAGACTGCCGATAACCGGAATGCTCAACGATTCCTTTGCGCACCTCAGCAGATTCAGGTAGCCGTCCGGACCGGTGGAGAACTCCTGTGCTTTCGGAAAATAGGTTATTGCCTCCGCAAAGCTGTTGGTGCCGTAGCGCAGATAGTGATCAAGTTCACTGGCCTCGTGAGCGATCTGCTCTTCGAAGAGCGAAAACATCACAATAGCCGAGGCGCCGGCATCTTCAAGTCGCTTCATATTATCGAGCGTATGTGAAAGCGGGCTTGCCGATGGAACGATCGGATTTTTCAGCTTGAGCCCAAGATACGTCGTTGTGAGATCCATCCGCGTAATCCTTTTCAGTTAGTATTCACTCAATAATCTTTGGATCAGGAAATAGACGCTACGAATTCTCGACAGCGATTTCTTTCTTCATAGGTTTGGGTTCGCCGGATTGCACAAGGTGCTCGTACGTCTTCCAGCGCGTAGTCACATCTTCCTGTGCAAGAGCATGGAGTTCGCTGGCCCGTTCAGGCTGACTCTGCTCAAGCATCTTGAAGCGAGCTTCGAGCGCTGAGAATTCTTTCAATGGGGACTTCGGCGCCTTTGAGTCAAGTTTGAACGGATTCTTGCCCTCAGGGATGAGCATCGGATTGTAGCGGAAGAGAGGCCAGTAACCGGTGTCCACCGCGACTTTCTGATTCTGCATACCCCGCGTCATGTCGATGCCATGGGCGATGCAGTGCGAGTACGCGATGATAATCGAAGGTCCATCGTGCGCCTCCGCTTCAAGGAACGCCTTGACGCACTGCTGGTCATTGGAGCCCATTGCCACGAGAGCGATATAGACATTCCCGTACGTCAGCGCGAGAAGTCCGAGGTCTTTTTTCGCCGTCGGTTTGCCCCCCGCCGCGAACTTCGCAACTGCGGAGCGCGGAGTGGCTTTCGACATCTGGCCGCCGGTGTTGGAGTAGACCTCGGTATCGAGAACGAGGATGTTCACGTTTTTGCCGGATGCAAGAACGTGGTCAAGACCGCCGTATCCAATATCGTATGCCCAGCCGTCACCTCCCATGATCCACACGCTTTTCTTGACGAGATAGTCCGCGAGATCGAGCAATCGTCGGGCCTCAAATGACTTCAATGTTCGGAGTTTTTCTTTCAGCGTCTTAACGCGGCCCCGTTGTTCATAAATCCCGGCTTCATCCGATTGGTCCGCCTCCAGGATTTCCTTACTCAGGGCTTCGCCGATCTCCGATGCGGAGCGCTTCACCAACTCACGCGCCATCTCATTCTGTTTGTCGATCGCCAGTCGCATGCCCAGTCCAAACTCTGCGTTATCCTCGAAGAGTGAATTCGACCACGCAGGTCCCCGGCCATCGAGGTTCGTGGTCCAGGGGGTGGTGGGCAAATTCCCGCCATAGATGGACGAACATCCCGTCGCGTTGGCAACCATCATCCGATCTCCGAAGAGCTGGGTGGCAAGCTTGACATACGGCGTTTCGCCACATCCTGTGCAGGCACCGGAATATTCAAAGAGCGGCTCCAGGAACTGACATCCCTTCACCGTGTCAATCTTCACCTCTGTGCGGTCAACTTCGGGAATATTCAGGAAGAAATCGTAGTTCTCTCTTTCCGTCTCGCGCAACGGCAGCTGCGGGACCATGTTGATCGCCTTGATCCTCGTTTCGGTCTTGCTTTTCGCGGGACAAATATCGACGCAAATCCCGCATCCGGTGCAATCCTCCGGCGCGACCTGTACGGTATACTTCATTCCTTTGTACTCTGTGCCGCGAAAATCAACCGACTGATAGGTCGCAGGGGCTTTGTCGAGCAGGGCTGAATCGTACACCTTAACCCTGATCGCTGCATGCGGGCAAACCAGCGCGCACTTGTTGCACTGGATACAAATCTCTTTTTCCCATGCCGGAATTTCGAGTGCGATGTTTCGCTTTTCCCACTTCGCGGTCGCAACCGGGTATGTCCCATCTTTGGGCATCGCACTCACGGGGAGCGTATCACCGAATCCGGCGATGATCTTTGCAGTAACCTCCTTGACAAATGCCGGGGCCGCATCAGCGACGACGGGGGGCATTTCCATGGTGCTCGTCACCGACCCCGGCACCTTCACCTGATGAAGGTTCGCGATGGTTTGGTCGACGGCCTCGAAGTTTTTCTGGACTACCTCTTCGCCCTTTCGTCCGTATGTCTTCTCGATCGAGTTCTTGATTGCTTGGATGGCTTCCTCTCGTGGAAGGACTCCGGAAATCGCGAAGAAGCAGGTCTGCATAATGGTGTTGATCCGGCCCCCCATGCCTGTATCTTTGGCCACTTCATAGGCATCGACCACATAGAACTTGAGTTTCTTGTCGATGATCTGTTTTTGAATATGTCGCGGTATTTTGTCCCAGACCTCATCTTTCCCGTAGATGCTGTTGAGAAGGAACGTTCCATTTGGAACGATATTCTGCAGAACATCCATTTTTTCGAGGAAGAACCATTGATGACAGGCGACGAAATTTGCGCTGGTCACCAGATATGATGAATGAATCGGACGGGGACCGAATCGAAGATGAGATGTGGTTGTCGATCCCGATTTTTTCGAGTCGTAGACGAAGTAACCCTGTGCAAAGAAGTCCGTATCCTCGCCGATGATCTTGATCGAGTTCTTGTTCGCGCTTACCGTCCCGTCAGCGCCGAGACCGTAGAACAGCGCCCTCACAACACTATCGGGCTCGATCGAAAATGTGGGATCGAAATCGAGACTGGTCTGCGTTACGTCATCAATGATACCGACCGTGAAATGATTTTTCGGCTTTTGCTTCTTCAGTTCCTCAAAGACCGACTTCACGTGCGTGGGGGTGAATTCTTTTGAGGACAACCCGTACCGACCTCCGATGATTCGAGGCACAGCATACCCCAGATCACCCCGACTGTTTGCCTCTGCAAATGCCGTCACAATATCGACATAGAGGGGCTCGCCGGTGCTGCCTGGCTCCTTTGTCCGGTCCAGAACCGCGATGTGTTTGACCGATGGAGGAAGCGAGCGGATGAAATGATTGATGGAGAAGGGACGGAAGAGCCGCACTCTCAACAATCCGACCTTCTCCCCATTCTTTGTGAGATATTCGACAGTCTCCTGAGCAGTCTCCGATCCTGATCCCATCATGATAATCACACGTTCGGCATCAGGTGACCCGACGTAATCGAACAGGTTATACTTCCTTCCGACAACCGCCGCAAACTTCTTCATCGTCTCTTCGACAATCCCGGGAACCTCAAGATAGAACTGGTTGCATGCCTCGCGGCTCTGGAAGAAGACATCCGGATTCTGTGCAGTGCCGCGCAGGACGGGACGATCTGGGGTCAACGCCCGTTCTCGATGCGCCCGGACGAGATCCTCATCTATCATCGCCTGCAGATCGGAGTCAATGAGTTGTTCGACCTTCATGACTTCATGTGACGTCCGGAACCCGTCGAAGAAGTGCAGAAATGGAATTCGCGCCTTCAGCGTTGCTGCTTGCGCGATCAGGGCAAAATCCATCACTTCCTGGACTGATCCCGATGCCATCATCGCCCAACCTGTCGAGCGCACCGACATGACATCGCTATGATCTCCAAAGATCGAGAGCGCGTGAGTCGCTACCGAACGAGCTGCGACATGGAACACTGTCGAAGTTAGCTCTCCCGCGATCTTAAACATGTTTGGAATCATCAGGAGAAGCCCCTGTGAAGCGGTGAAGGTCGTGGAGAGCACTCCTGACTGAAGCGCGCCATGCACTGCGCCGGCAGCGCCCCCTTCACTCTGCATTTCGACAACAACCGGTACCGTCCCCCAGAGATTTTGCACTCCCTGCGAAGACCATTCATCAGCCCATTCACCCATGTTCGATGAGGGGGTAATCGGGTAAATCGCGATGACTTCGTTGATTTTGTGAGCGACGTACGCTGCAGCTTCATTTCCGTCGATAGTGACTTTCGGCCTTGAGTTCTTCATGGTAGTATTCAAAACACTCCTCGTGTGACATTAGTGCGAACATCCAGCGACAAATATCGTCAGGCATCTTTGAAAATCCGCCGAAGCTATCTCAAGAAGCATTCCACTCTTAGAGTGCCAATTCTCTGCGACAAATGCCTATTATGGACTGAAAAAGACCGAATTCTTTCCTGAGATTGGGAATGAACCTCTTCGTTTCTCAGAATGAATAAGGTAATCAGTCTTGTTTGGTCGGATTTCCAAACGGTTCGTTGAGATTCGCCGCGATCATCGGGCCCACGCACCCGCCCTCCTCTGATCGCGTCCTGCACCACACCTTGCGGCCTCTTCACAACTGTGTTCTCGGCAACACACGTCAAAACATCGCGTGGCAATCACAATGGTCAGTTTCACTCCTGATCTCCACCATGAACCTGATTCCATGGAGGAGCCAACCAAGCGGTGTTGAGCATGCTCGATCATATCGGTTCAAAGAGCAACGTTCCGGCGTTCATCAAGGAAGTGAAAGATGGAGTTGTTTCAACGTTTTTTACATCTCTCTTTCTTATCTTCCTCGAAGTTAAACTCTGACCGAGTTCTCAGGCGCTCGCCCTGGGTGATGCGGGTGGACGCGGTGAATCAGGCGCCGTTTGGCTCACATCGCGCTGTACCCCTGGAGGTTCACCATGAAGATGCAGATCAATGGAGTAACAATTCACTTTGAAGAACACGGAGTCCCGAATGCTACTCCAATCATCTTCATTCACGGCTTTCCGTTTAATGCAACGATGTGGAACCCCCAGCTCCGGGCGCTTCCCAAATCGATGCGAGCCATTACGTTTGATGTCCGTGGACATGGCAGAAGTGATGTTTGTGACGGTATCTATTCAATAGAGTTCTTCGTGGATGACCTTGTCGGACTGCTTGATCATCTTCGGATCAAAGAAGCCATTGTTGTCGGACTCTCCATGGGAGGATACATTGCCCTGCGCTCGATTGAGCGTCATCCTGACCGCATCTGTGGACTTGTGTTGTCGAACACTCGGAGCGAGAGCGATCCCAATGAGGGAAAGGTCAAGCGTGCGGCGACTATCCGCTCGATCCAGAGCAACGGTGTGAAGCCATTCGCCACGGAATTTCTCAAAGCGGTATTTGCTCCTGCCACGTTTGAGAGCAACCCATCCGCCGTTGAGACCATTCGATCGACCATCGAGGCCAATTCTCCCATTGGGATCTGCGGCACTTTGCTTGCCCTCGCCGCCAGAACTGACACCACGCCTTCGCTGAAGAATATCCGCGTCCCGACTCTCATCCTCGCGGGAGGACACGACACCCTCACCCCGCCCTCAGCATCCGCGGCAATGCATGAGAAGATATCCGGATCCGAATACCACATTGTCCCCGACGCCGCGCACATGAGCAACATCGAGAACCCGGACTTCTTCAATGAAAAGCTCTTCTCGTTTCTCAATAGGATTGCATAGCAGATGGAGATGGGAATAAACGCAAGCGCCCGGGCGCGGTCGCTGAAATCACTCTGCAAAACTATTCAAGCATGCGAACGATGTCCAAGATTGGTGAGATGGCGAAGACAGGTTGCCCGCGAAAAAGTTAAGCGGTTTTCAGATTGGCATTATTGGGGTAAGCCGGTCGCCGGATTTGGAGATCCCCGAGCACGGCTGATGATCGTGGGACTCGCGCCCGCTGCACACGGGGCCAACAGAACCGGGCGGATGTTTACTGGTGATCGGAGTGGCGACTGGCTCTACCGCGCACTCCATCGTCACGGTTTCGCGAACCAGGAAACATCCGAACACCGAGACGACGGGCTCGGTCTCACGGATTGCTACATCACCGCCGCATGCCGATGCGCTCCGCCTCAGAACAAACCGACAAGGAGGGAAATCCAGGCATGCCGTCCCTTTTTGCTGAATGAGTTGGAACTCTTGAGCAACGTCAAGGTTGTCATTGGATTGGGCCGTATTGGCTTTGACACAGCATTTGACTCTTTGACCGTGTCCCGCTCCGCACACGATTCACGGAGGCCGGTGTTCGGCCACGGGGTCGATATCGATCTTGGTGACACACTCCACCTGCTTGGCTCGTATCATCCAAGTCAACAGAACACCTTCACCGGACGATTGACTGAGAAGATGTTCAATGCAGTATTCAATCGAGCCAGACTATTGCTTCAGCCCTGAAATAATCCACAGGAGAACCGGTCGATGTCCATGACCTCATTAAGTCGCCGTGACGTTGTTCCGATTCTTGTCATCTGCCTGCTCTTTGGTGTGGCAGGAGCCCTGTTGCTCAACGAGATGAGTTTTTCCACGGATAGTATCCGGTACATTATTTGGGGGACATCCCTTTCACAGGGGAATGGGCTCGTCGACTATACCGTTCCCGTGCCAACCGCGTTTGCGCCCAATGCTCCCCTTTATGCGTTCATGCTTGCCCCCCTCCTGTTGCTGTTTCCATATTCGATGTTGGCGGCAAAGATCTTCACACTCTGCATCGGAATTGGCGCTCTGGCGCTCTTCTTCGTCTGGTTGAGAGGGCATATCGGACTTTCTCTCACCATTGCTGGAACGCTTTTCCTCGGGGCGAATTCTTTTTTCCTGATCCTCTCGACCTCGGCATTGTCGGAGATTCCGTTTATCGCCGCCGTACTCGCAGTATTCCTTCTTATCGAAAGAACCGATGCGGAACGCGCCGGGTCCCGTTATGATTGGATGTTGATCGGAATCGTCTCGCTCATCGCGCTGCTCCGCGAGATCGGCATCGCACTCGTGGCCGCATGCCTGATTTACTATCTATTCCGAAGCCGGCGAAAACAGTTCCTCATCCTTCTCGTCGCGGCCGCCGCGTTCCTCGTCCTCTGGTATCTCCGCAACACGGTATTCGTAAGCGAGTCGCTTCGACCCGACGAGGCGTCAAAGATTCCCATCCTGTTCACAAACTACGTCACCTCCCCGGGGACCCCGCTCCTTCACGAGTATGTCACCCGGCTGTGGCTCAACGTGAAGGGCTATCTTCTGAACATTGGCGGTCTGGCGTTCTATCCTTTCCCAGCGTTTCTCCTCGTTCAGCCTTCAGAGATGCTGGGTGAGGTCATTCGCTCAATCACCGCTACGAAGTTTGTCGTCCTGTTCATCGCCGGCAGCCTCTGTGTGCATGGAATCGTGGTCGACACAAAGTCCTCAGCCGCATCGTTAGTTCGGATATTGTTCCTCCTTTTCTCGACTCTAATCCTTCTCCTGTATCCGGTGTATGACCCGCGGTTCCTACTTCCGATCCTGCCCGTCGTCCTTTATTATGCGCTCTTGTCGATTCGTTGGTGGTGGAGCGAACTCGTAGAGACAGATTCTCTGATACCCCGACTGGCAGCCCTCCTTTTCAGCGGGATCATTATTCTTCCCAATGCTCTCAGTGCCATCGAGATCATCGGAACAAACAGGGAATATCTTCGTGATCCGTCGGAATTCGCCGCGCGTGTTCGAACACTCAAACCGATCCCCGACTACTACACTCAGCCCTGGCATCTTCTGGGCAAGTGGATCAACGAGCGCCTACCCGAAAAGACTATCCTCGCGGCTCCCGCCAAAGATATTTCGATTTTCGTGAATGATCGTCCGGTGCTCGAACTCAGTCGGGCGATTCCAACGCCTCACTTCGAACGCATGCTGAGGGATAACCGGGTGGAATACCTCATTGCACGCGTTCTTTGGGATACCTACGAGACCTATGAATTCCAGATGAGTGAATCGTCTCGATTTTGGTTTGAACCCGTCATAGAAATTGCCGGCTTGCGTATGTATCGAGTCCATTCACAGATTCTCGATCCCGATTCGCGGAGAGACGTCCAGGCAAAATCTGCCTCAACCGAAACCGCTGTCGGTCTGCTCCGGCGAGGTCGACACGGTCTTCTGAACTTGAATGATTTGGAGATGGTGGGTGCCTTACAGCTCGCATCTCAGATGGAGCCGCGTCAGGTGGAGATACGCTTTCAACTCCTGGTCGCCTATTGCGCCATCGGGGATGCCCAGAATGCGATTCAGACATATCAAATATTGTATTCCACTCCGAATGCGGATCCTTATCTCACTCTCGCCCCGGCATTTCTGAACGCCATGCAGAGTCTTCGGGTCGCCGCTGAGACGGAAAATGCGGAAGAGCGGTTTCATCTCGCGCTCCGTGCCGCGCGGATCTACGGAGATATGGGATTGCCAAACCAGGCTATTCGGGTGCTCGAGTACATCCTCGAGGCAGATTCATCGTATTTCGACGCGCATCTCTGGGCCTGGTACTACTCTCGACAAACGGGAGATACCCTCCGCTCCGCTTCGCATCTCGAACGCCTTCAGAAAATCGATAACGAAGCGCCAATCCTTGCCGCGCTGATTGGCATTCATCGTTCCGATCAAATGTTGGGGAAAGCTCGGAGTTCCGCGGAACAGGTGGAGAGCCGCCTCTCACTCGCCCATCTATACACTCAGCTCGAGCTCATCGAGGATGCTCTCGACCAGGTTGAGTATGCGCTCCACGACGAGCCTGGGAATATCAGAGCGTGGAGACTCCTGCGTCTCCTCTTCGCAGAGAAGGATGCGAAGGTCGCATTGGAGTTCGCAGAGAGCATGCTCCGTCGATTGGATCCACTAGCCTCTTTGGAATCAAATTGAACTTGGCGACTTCTTCCTATATATTTGCTATCACTTGAACAATAAGGAGACGGGTTTGTCAAAGACCGAAATACTGCAGGCCAGAAAGCTCTCGTTCAGTCGTCTGCGACGATTACGAATGAGTGAGAATTTTCGTTCGATGGTGCGGGAAACGGAGTTATCGACATCCGATTTTATTTATCCCCTTTTCGTTGTCCCCGGCTCTGGAGTGCGCCGCGAAGTCAAATCAATGCCGGGCGTGTACCAACTCTCGGTGGATGAACTCGTTCGGGAATCAGAAAACGTTGCAAAGCTTCGCATACCAGCCGTTATTCTGTTCGGGATTCCGGAGAAGAAAGATGAACGCGGAAGCGGTGCGTACGACGAGAACGGAATCGTCCAACAGGCTATCCGGGCGATCAAGAAGAATGTCTCCGAGCTCTCCGTGATCACCGATGTGTGCCTGTGCGAGTATACATCCCACGGTCATTGCGGGATCGTTCATGGGAATGAAATTGTCAATGATGAGTCTATCGAGCTGCTTGCTCTGGAGGCGCTGAGCCACGCGAACGCCGGGGCCGACATGGTTGCCCCCTCAGATATGTTCGACGGGCGCGTCAAGGCAATCCGGACTATTCTAGATGCCAATAAATTCGAATATCTCCCCATCATGTCGTACGCCGCGAAGTACGCCTCCGGATTCTACGGACCGTTCCGGGATGCCGCCGAAAGCGCCCCCGCGTTCGGTGATCGACGTTCGCATCAGATGGATCCTGCCAACAGCGATGAAGCGCTCCGCGAAGTCGAGGAAGACCTCCTCGAAGGAGCGGATATCGTAATGGTCAAACCCGCGCTTTCTTACCTCGATATCATCCGGCGCGTGAAAGATCAATTTCGAGTCCCGACCGCCGCGTACAACGTCAGCGGAGAGTATTCGATGATCAAAGCTGCAGGCCAACTCGGCTGGGTCGACGCGGAGAGAGTCATGATGGAGGTGCTGATCTCCATCAAGCGCGCCGGGGCGGACTTGATTTTGACCTACTTCGCGAAAGAAGCAGCAAAGATCCTCAAGTAGAATCTTCGTCCAGAGGTGTTTCGCCCCCTTCTCCGCTTGACACATACCCTTGATCGGAGGTGTCGATTTTTGTGACGCGTGTTCTTGTGACCGGAGGCACCGGATTCGTTGGATCCAATCTGACCCGGGCTCTCGTCAATGATGGGATTGAGGTCCGCATTCTTCGTCGGGAACGCTCCGAGTTGCGCGCTCTTGGTCAAGTCAGAGTCGAGCATGCGATCGGAGATGTGCGGGACTATGAATCCGTGCGACGTGCGGTCCACGGCTGCGATATTGTCTATCATACCGCCGCGATGGTTTCGTACTGGAAGAAGCAGAGAAGCGAGATGTTTGAAATCAATATCGGCGGAACAGCGAACATCGTGCGCGCCTGCCTCGAAGGCGGCGTGCGGAAGCTAATCCACACGAGTTCAATTGCCGCGATCGGCCACAACACTGACGGATCCCCCGCAGACGAAGAGACTCCATTCAACTGGGACCGGCACAACATCGGATACCGGATTTCGAAGCACAAAGCTGAAGAGGTCGTTCTGGAAGGAGTGAAGAATGGGCTCTTTGCGGTGATGGTCAACCCCTCGATCATCATGGGACCCGGCGACATCCATTTTCACGGCGGTCAGATCATCCGAGACGTCAGGCGCAAGCGCATCTTCTACTACGTCAAAGGAGGAGCAAACATTGTGTTCGTCGGCGATGTTGTCCGCGGACACCTCGCGGCTGCCGAACTCGGGAAAACAGGCTCACGCTATATCCTTGGTGGCGAAAACCTCACGCACCGAGACATTCTTACCACAGTGGCGGAAGTGGTCGAGGGAATCCGACCACTCATGCGGCTTCCCCATTCCATCGTACGACTCCTTGCGACGGCGTCCGAAGAGATCGCAAACCTGACCAATCGGAAGCCGTGGATTCCGAGAGAACTTGCGGCGAGCATGCCGTTTCACACCTGGTTCTCGAGTGCAAAGGCGACCCGGGAACTGGGTTTTTCATCAACGCCGTTCCGCAAGACGGTTGCCTTGACGTATCAGTGGTACCTGGACAACGGCTTGTTGACTTAGTGTCCTCTCCCAGAAATACTCTGAGAAAGCAAATCGCGGAGACGCAGAGATCGCTGAGGAACCGCAGAGAATGGATGCCAAATCATCGAATTCCCCCGCGAATCTCTGCGATCTCTGCGCCTCTGCGTTCTAGCAGAATGTTGAAAAACCATTTTTCATGGTAGGTCAGACCTGCCTGACGGTCAGGCAGGCATTTGGCGAAGCCATCACTTCCCCTAAGGGTTCCTCTGGACGTGACCTGTCTGACCTTTTTAATCATTTTGGACGGGCAAGGATGCCTGTCCCACACACTGAAAGACTCATTCATCAGCCTATTATGCTCTGATTATTCTATCCAGGTGAGGGAAGAAAATGAAAGACAGCAAATCAAAAAGACTCTTTGAGATCGCGAAGAGACACATACCGGGTGGAGTGAATTCCCCCGTTCGGGCATTCAAGTCGGTGGGATTAAGCCCTCTCTTTATCCAGAAAGCCAAAGGGGCTTACGTCTGGGACGTAGATGGAAACAAGTTCATCGACTTCGTCGGATCGTGGGGACCGATGCTCTTTGGCCATTCGCACCCTCGCATCGTGAAGGCTGTGAAGCGGGGGGCAACGTGGGGAACAAGCTACGGAGCTCCGACAGAACTCGAAATCAAGATGGCCGAAAAAATCAAGAAACTGGTCCCCTCGATCGACCTCGTCCGCATGGTCAATTCCGGCACTGAAGCCACGATGAGCGCGATCCGTCTTGCCCGCGCATATACGGGTTGGGAAAAGATCATCAAATTTGAGGGATGTTACCACGGCCATGGGGACGCATTCCTGATCCGTGCCGGTTCCGGGGCCCTCACCCTCGGGATTCCCGACAGCCCCGGTGTGCCTCAAGGAGTCGCCTCGAATACTCTGACCGCAACATTCAATGATATCCAATTCGTTCGCTCTCTCGCGACGGAATACAAGGACCAGATTGCGGCAATCATCGTCGAGCCCGTCGTCGGCAACATGGGTTGCATTCCCCCTCAAGAAGGATTTCTCCCGGAACTCCGGAGGCTTTGTGACGAAGGGAAAATCGTTCTGATCTTTGACGAAGTCATGACGGGATTTCGTTTGGCGGCCGGAGGAGCGCAGGAACTCTATGGTGTCCAGCCGGATCTTACAACGCTGGGAAAAATCATCGGCGGAGGATTGCCGGTTGGGGCGTATGGAGGAAGAAAGGAAATCATGTCAATGGTAGCGCCTGAAGGTCCGATGTACCAAGCGGGAACGCTGTCAGGAAACCCTCTGGCGATGTCGGCGGGATACGAAATGCTGCGGATGATCTCGGAGTATCGACCGTTGTACAGAGTTTTGGAGAAACAGGGTTCAGTTCTTGAGGAGGAAACCGTCGCCCTGTCGAAGCGACGCGGGTATCCCCTGAGTTTCAATCGGGTCGGTTCGATGTTCACGCTTTTCTTCACCCCCACTCCGGTTACCGATTACACAACGGCCAAGTCCTCCGATACTTCCAGATTTGCGACGTATTTCCGGGCGATGCTTGAAGAAGGGGTGTATCTCGCCCCTTCGCAGTTTGAGGCCGCGTTTCTTTCCACAGCCCACTCTGAGAAATTGATCGAGAAAACGCTCAAGGCATCTGCGCGCGCTTTGGAACTCGCGTTCAAATGACAGCCGTCCTATGAATCTGGCCGAAAGCCTCGAGAGAGTCCCTGTCCCTAACACCTATTCTCGCCGATCTCCCGCGCTCACTCCGGAGTCCTTCCGGACGTCGCTTGCTCGGTGGTGTTGCAACAAAGGGACACAGCATCTGCTTCCCTTCATTCGTCATGCAGAGCTCCGCCCTTCAGCCGGACCGCTTGTCGGGCTGGACATCCGTTTTTCACCTCTCTCGTCGTTGCGGACTTGCCCGCCCCGTGATGCTTTCGCACGGGGACCCGGCATTTGAACCCCGCTCATTCGTCATGCCGGACCCCGCTTGCCCCGTGATGCTTTCACACGGGGATCCCGCTGCTGCATCTCACTCCTCCGTCATGCCGGACCGTGATCCGGCATCTGCATCTCAGCGGATCAGATTCCGTCCCGCCGCAGGCGGGACGGAATGACGAAAAGGTTGTCATGTCGGGGAGATTCCCTGCCAGTCGGGCAGGCGGATCCCCGCATGAACAGAGTGCGGGGCGTTAAACCGGACCAACAAACCATCCACAAAAAGGGAGGAACGTCGTTTCGCATGATGCGTAGCGGCGGTGGCTTATGTCAATCGCACAAACCCCTCGACTGTCAACCCCGCTTGATGAATAATCGCGCGCAATGTTCCCCGATCCAACTCCTTGTGATCTGGTACAACCAATTGGGCGAATGGCTTGTCTCTTCTGAGAATGAGGTGACTACCGTGCTGTCTCCGTTGGACAAATCCCACCTTCGAAAGAGCTTTTGCACACTCCCGACCGGAAATTCGTGGAAGCGAACTCATACCGCTATCAGAATCGTTTCAAACTTCTCAGGGGGAACGGGAAGCCTATCTTCCTGGAGTGTGGAAACGTAGCCCTCAATTGCCTCTCGAATGTTGACGATCGCCTCTTCTTTTGTCTTTCCTTGGCTAATACAACCGGGAAGACTGGGGCATTCTGCCACCCAATAGTTGTCCTCGCCCGGATAGATCACGACTTGTCTCATGGGATCTCCTACTTTTTCCCAATGTACTGCTCTTTCGGGTTTGTTGCCACCGCCGTTGCGCATAACGTAATAGAGTAGGAGGAGGCTCGGTTCGAGCCTCCGTCCCCTCATCAAACCGTACGGACGGATTTCCCGTATACGGCTTTCCTGTAAGGTTGCCCCGTCGC
>Ga0208244_100641_pt1 | contig 29160 bp, 25 predicted proteins | sample SubbioCR12Aug_5A_FD_184828 | JGI IMG/M metagenome (GOLD analysis project Ga0208244, IMG submission 184828) | Serpentinite rock and fluid subsurface biosphere microbial communities from McLaughlin Reserve, California, USA - CR12Aug_5A (SPAdes) | ecosystem: Environmental > Terrestrial > Deep...
TCAACTCGGTTTGCGCGTACTTGAGCATCTCTTGGATTTCAACTTAACCATCCCTGTCTCCTTTACCAATTTCTCTCATGCTTATCCGAATTTTGTCCGGTAGAGAATACTGTGATTAATATCAGAGAGCCGTATAGGCACTCCCGACAGGATTCGAACCCGCAATCACCAACAGTAAAATCTCCCCCAAGTGGCGGATACAGACACTCTCCGGTTGATGGATGTGGCCCGGAGAGTGTCCGTTGTAAGATAAATGTATGCCCCATGCAATTTAGCCGCTGCCAAACGCCAGGCACGTTTATGTCGAATGTCAAACCCAGTGCTGAGAAAATTATCCAAGTTGACGAGCCAGACGAGCGGGAAACCGGTTGTCTGGAAACGATTAGAACGGAATAAGGAAAATTATGAAAAAAGCAGTCAAGGCTGAAGAGCCAAAAACTAAAACTGAACTCAAAAATAATTTGCGCTGGGAGGATGACGGCGGTCCACCCATTGAAATCAATACCTTACCCCTTGATGTGCGCTCAAACCAGCCTGTGCTTCTCAATGCAACCACCCCGGTTAGTGCCTGCCGGATTGAACGCGACTCGCTGGGTGAGGTGCTTGTCCCCGAAAACGCCCTATATGGCGCGCAGACCCAACGTGCCATTGAAAACTTCCCCATCTCCGGGTTAAAACCTCGCCCGGCTTTTCTCTGGTCGATGGGAGTAATCAAAAAGGCTGCGGCAGAGGTCAACCGGGATCTAGGGTTGCTGGATGTGGAAGAAGCGACTGCCATCGTGCAAGCCGCGCAAGAAGTCATTGATGGGAAGTGGAACGAACAGTTTGTCGTTGATCCGTTCCAGGCGGGTGCGGGAACCAGCCATCACATGAACATCAATGAAGTCATTGCCAACCGCGCCACCCAACTCCTGGGCGGCAAACTGGGGGAATATCGCGTCCAACCCAATGACGATGTCAACATGGCCCAATCCACCAACGACACCATCCCAACCGCCATTCGGCTGGGATGTTTGTGGCGTTTGGATGAACTGCTCACTGCGCTGAAAAAGCTCACTGCTGAATTGAACGCCAAATCCGGCGAGTTTGATGAGATTGTCAAATCAGGACGTACCCATTTGCAGGATGCCGTTCCAATTCGCCTGGGGCAGGAATTCGGCGCATATGCCAGAGCCGTCGAGCGGGATGCGGAGCGCATTCGGTTTGCGGCTGAGGGTCTGAGACGCTTGGGGATTGGCGGCACAGCGGTCGGGTCGGGGCTGAATGCTCACCCTGAGTTTCATGCTCGAATGGTTAAAAAGCTTTCTGAATTAACTGGCATCCAGTTGTATGAATCCGACAATCTCTTTGAATCGATGCAATCGATGGCCGATGCGGCTGCATTCTCAGCCTCGCTGCGGACGCTGGCCCTGACCCTCATCCGGATTGCCAACGATTTTCGATTGCTGGCTTCGGGACCAACCACCGGGCTGGATGAAATCCGCTTACCGGCAGTGCAACCCGGCTCGAGCATTATGCCGGGGAAGGTCAACCCGGTGATGGCAGAGATGCTCAATATGGTTATGTTCCAGGTGATAGGTTGTGACACGACTGTAGCCCTGGCATCCCAGGCCGGGCAGCTTGAACTGAACGTTATGATGCCTGTCATTGCCTATAACCTGTTCGAGATGATGCAAATCACAATCGCTTCGGTTCAAGTCTTCACTGAAAATGCGGTGCATGGCCTGACTGCAAACCAGGAAAAAGCCGAAGGCTGGCTGGCGCTGAACCCAATCGTAGTGACCGCCCTAAACCCATTAATCGGTTATCGCGAGGGTGCTGAACTACTCAAAGAGGCGGATGAACGCAGACTGAAAATCCAGGATATCGCCGTAGAAAAAGCAAAAAGCGGTCAACTTGAACATATCGATGGCAGCCGGCTGGTGACTGTCGAAGAAGTTAAAGCCGCATTTATCAAACTGCGTTGATTATCGGGGGAATTCTGGCTGACGCCATAAAGACCCAGAAGTGATGATGTTTCAATCGTTGTTTGTTTACAACTTGTTTCTCCCCCAAGTGGCGGAGGATAATACCCCCCGGTTGAAGGATGCAGCCGGGGAGTGTCTATCGTAAGATGAAGTTACGCTCTGCGTAAAAATGTTATCGCCATGCCTGCCCTTTTAGGTTGGGAATGGCTCAACAATCAATCACGGGCAGCCGTGAATTTGAAACACTCAAAAAAGGAGAACAGAATATGAACCTAATCATCTATCTCATTGCTGGAGCAATCGTTGGCTATGTTGCCAGTCGCATCATGCGTACAGATTCACAACAGGGCTGGCTGCTCGATATCGTCGTCGGCATCGCGGGCGCGTTTCTGGCCGGTTACTTCATCAGCCCGCTGTTGGGCGTTGGGACTATCAATGACGCTGTCAACATCCCGACCTTGCTGGTCTCGTTACTGGGGTCAGTCGTCCTGCTTGCGATAGTCAAACTATTAACCGGACGTCGCATCTAACCATATCCTTTATCGGCTTTAAAAAGGCCGGTTGAACTCAACTACTCCAGATAAAGTGGTTGAAAACAACCGGCTTTTATGTTGCAAATCGTCGGAAAATGCGCCGATTGAGTGGTTCTTGCAAATCTGAGCGGCGCCATCCTTGTCCAAAAGCAGACTTACCATGAAAAATATCACTATTGCCGCTCTCTGGACCTGATACTGATATTTAAGCAAAAACGACGTTTGCAAAAACCTGGCATGTGGAAAATACCGGCACCTGGACAACCAATTACCGCCTGATCTTATGGCCACGTTCCCACCGCGCAAATGAACGGACAACCGCTCAAAATTCCAGCGAATGTTGCTCCGGGGCAGCAAGTTGATTTGAGCGTATCGCTGACTGCACGGCAGAGGCTCCCGCGAGTGGTTTAAATACACACTCCCCGGCCAATGTATGTGACCAGGGAGTGTTCGTTTTACCGCAAGATTACATCAGGACAACAAATTCATCTCGTGTCATGGTTTCCTGTTGGAGCAGGCAATGCGTGACGCGTTCGACGGCCTCCCGGTTTTCGGCGATGATGCGTTTGGCTTCGCTATAACACTCGTCCAGAATTTGTTTGATAGCCTGGTCAATCGCTTCGAAGGTTTGTTGACCGGCGCGCGGTGCTGTAAGCGCTTCGTAACCTTCCGGGCGGTTGAAGACCCGCAAGCCAGTCACGCTCATCCCGAGGCGCATGACCATTTCCTCGGCCAACTGCGTGGCAACCTGCAAATCGTTGGCCGCGCCGCTGGTGATGTCGTCACAAAAAAGTTCCTCGGCGACGCGCCCACCCATCAGACCGGTGATGCGCGCCAGAATCTGGTTGCGGGACATGAGCAGGGTATCCTCTGTGGGGAGCGCCATGGTAAACCCGCCAAACTTTCCGCGCGGGATGATGGTGATTTTATACACCGGGTCGGAGTGCGGGGTCAGATGCATTACCGCTGCGTGACCGGCTTCATGATAGGCAATCGTGCGGCGCTCGTTTTCATTCATCACCCGGCTTTTCTGCTGGGTGCCGCCAGTCAGGTTTTTCTCCACGGCTTCCTGAAAATCCTGCACGGTGATTTCATCGTGACCGTCACGCACGGCTAGAATGGCCGCTTCGTTAACGATATTGGCAAGGTCCGCGCCCACCAGTCCCGGCGTAGACTTGGCAATATCTAACAGATTAACATCCGCGGCCAGTCTTCGGCTTTTAACATGTACATCCAGGATGGCCCGCCGGCCCTTGATGTCTGGGCGCGGTACGTTCACATGCCGGTCAAAGCGACCGGGGCGGACGAGGGCCGGGTCGAGTACATCCAGGCGGTTGGTCGCAGCCAGCACCACCACGCCTTCGGAGGGGGTGAAACCGTCCATCTCGACCAGCATTTGGTTCAGGGTTTGATCCTGTTCCATTTCGCCGCCTCCGGCACCAGAGTGACGCTTGCGCCCAACCGCGTCTATCTCATCGATGAAGATGATGCAGGGGGCTTTTGCGCGTGCCTGCTTGAAAAGCGAGCGGACTCGGCTGGCTCCCACGCCCACGTACATTTCCACAAACTCGGAACCGGAGGTGCTAAAGAACGGCACGCCCGCTTCCCCGGCGATGGCCCTGGCGAGCAGGGTCTTGCCCGTGCCAGGCTCTCCAACCAAAAGCACCCCGCGAGGCATGCTCGCGCCCATGCGTTGGTAGAGAGCGTTGTCTTTCAGGAAAGCGACGATATCGCCCAATTCCTCGCGACATTCTTCCACGCCAGCCACATCCGCAAAGGTGGTGTTTGGGACAACGCCTTGCGCATATTTTTTGCCGGCAGCGAGCAAACCACCCCCAGCGGAGCGGCGCATAATTACGAAACCTACCAGCCCGAGGAATAGGATAATCAGGAGGGTGCTGGAGACGTTTTCGCCGCTCAACAACGACGGTTGAACCAGCTCATATTCAAGTTGGGCCAGCTGAGTGTCGCTCACGCCGAGATAATGCATTTGCTCAAGGAAGGATGCCGTCTGATCGCGTTGCGCCAGACGCTTCGACCCATCTTTGTAATAGACGGTCAACACGCCGCTTTTCAAGGTATCTTCGAGCCTGAGCACTTGCCCGGCAGAGATGTCCTCGGCGAGGCTGCTCAAGGGTAACGGTTCCGAACGTGTTTGATATTGAAAAATCAAGATGCCAGCAACCACCAGGCCGACCAGCACGAATGCCAAGCCCACCCGGCTCCACCGGTATTTTTTGAAGAAAGCCATGATTGTATTTTCAGGTTGTTTCATAATCCTCATTCCGGTTCTTAGCCGGGCGCTATCTAATTCTTATAATACTACTCCGATTATGGTGCTTTCTTGCTTGCACTTCTGTCATTTTCACCTAAGAGTATTCTAATATTCCAACGCGCGTCTATTTAACCGGTTAAAGCTACTTGAGTGCTGGCTTTTCTTGCGCCAGTTCCGTTCTTCCGGGGCGGGCTGAATTGACAGGCTCCGCTTCTCCCCCAAGTGGCGGATACAGACACTCTCCGGTTGATGGATGTGACCGGAGAGTGTTCCTTGTATGATGGATTCATGGCTGGCACTTTGGCCTGAATAAACTGGGTATCGGAATGTTGAAATCCGGATATTTATGATGGAAATGCAAAAACTGAAGTCCCTTTAAACGCTCAAGACGAGGCCCTGAGGCAAAAGGCTTGGTTGACCAATTCCACATTTTGGCCGCCGAAGGCAATTGGCTCATTATCGCAAGCGGAAAGAAACACCATTTCTTGTAAAAGTGGCTTGCATTATGGCATTTTGGAGCCAGAAAAAAGAAACCTCGATGGAACAACAAAAGGCGAAATCAGGTCGGCATCGAGACCTTTAAGTTTAATATCAATATTCCTATACGATTGTTTTGTATATGTCGCTGCGAGGTAACAAGCGTTTGAGTTTAACAATGAATTCAATGAAGTTAGATAAAAAATGGAGGAATAACCAATGGAAAGCTTGACCTTAGAACAACTCAAGGGATTGGCGCAACAAACGGCAAGCCCAAGCATATCGTTTTTTCTACCAACACATCGCGCTGGACAGGATACCCAGCAAGACCCCATCCGCTTCAAAAACCTGCTTCGAGATGCTGAAAAACAGTTGCTAAACAACGGGATGGGACCCCGCGAAGTAGATGCGTTCATCCAACCGGCGCAGGCATTATTGGCTGATTCCCATTTCTGGGCGCATCAGTATGAGGGATTGGCTGTATTTATGGCCTCGGATGATTTCCATTACTTCAACCTGCCGTTTCCCGTCGAGGAACTGCTTATCATCTCTCAAGCCTATTACGTCAAACCTGTTTTGCCGCTGTTCACAAACAATGGGCATTATTTCATTCTTGCTATCAGCCAGGATGAGGTTCGGCTGTTTGAAGGAACACGTTACAGCGTGGGTCAAATTGGTTTGCCGGAAAAGACACCTGCAAGTATGGAAGCAGCCCTCAGGCTCGAAGATAAACAAAAACAATTGCAGGTGCACAAGGGAACGTCTCGCAATGAGGCAGGGCATGGCATGTTCCATGGACAAGGGCCCGGCGAGGAGGAAAATAAGGTCTTGATTGAGCAGTATCTCAACCTGGTGGATACTGGTCTCAAAGAAATATTTCGTGAGCAGCAAGCGCCACTTGTCCTGGCAGGTGTTGATTACCTGCTGCCGATTTATCACAAGGTCAGCGAATATGCAAATATCATGAAGGCAGGTATCACCGGAGGCCCTGAACATTTGCGGCCTGAAGAATTGCAGGAGCAAGCCTGGCCCATCGTGGAAGCCTATTTCCGTCAAGAAACGGAAAAGGCGGTGGAGCAATATCAGCAGCGTGCCGGCACGGAACAAGCAACGGATAATGTTGAAGGAATCGTTGCTGCCGCATTTAATGGGCGTGTGGACAAACTTGTCTTATCTGTCGAGGCTCAGGTTTGGGGTAGTTTCAATCCTGACACAGGCAAAGTTATTCGCGGCTCAAATGGACAGGACAAACAAAACAACCTCGCGCTCCTGGATTTCGCAGCCATGAAGACCCTTCAAAACGGCGGGACCGTTTACACGCTGCCCCAGGATGAAATGCCCACGGACTCACCCGTTGCCGCCGTTTTCCGCTATTAGATGAGAGCCAACACATTACCCGGATACCTTATCGTTATTCGATAAGCCAAAGGAGATAAAAATGAACAGTGCAAATTTTCCGATTGAGTTTAATAATGAAATTGATGATGTAAAGAAAAGTGAGAACGAATTCTATACCCTGGCGGTAGACCGGCTTAGCAAACTGTCAGAAGGTCACAATGATATCTCAGGCGCGATGGTTAACTTTAAGCTGCCTGCCAAAGAACGTGAGACAACATACATTTACGAAATTACGATTGTTCTTTATATGGGTTCAGCCCACATCGCATCTACCGAAAAAGGAGAGAATTTCGAATCTACCCTGAATGGAGCATTGAGTGCTGTTGAATATCAGGTTCGTGAACGCCGCAAACAACAGCGAAACTACTAAACCAACCTGTCCGCTTTCACGCCCGACAGTTCCAACCACCGGAGGCCTGTCATTCCCATAAGTGCCATGCCCGCGTTTTGTATTGGCCCGGCAGCGCGGCGGGTCGGCTGGATCAAAGTGTGCGTCACCACTTCGACAAGCTCAGCATTGTCATCAAACGATGTTCGAACAGGCTCAAGGCTGCCAACGCAGAACCACTTTTATGATATGAAGCATTGTCCAAAACCAGGACGATCCTGCCGGTCGGATATTTCTTGACCAACAATTCTTCCAGGAAGGCAATGAATGTCTCACTATTTTTCTTCTCCGCAATTGTCCAGGTGACCATGTCTTCGAGCCACTCATAAGCGCCAAAGACATGTCGATGAGGCTTTGTCCCCGGACGAGTTGCAGGAATTCGCTTTTGTTGTCCAATCTTCATCCAACAGGCTCGTAAAGGCGGATCCAGATTCAGGGTTGTTTCGTCCATAAAGACGAGCCGGAAATCGTCTCCGAGTGCCTTTTTTTCAACTCTTCTAGTTGTTCTTTGGCTACCGCTTTCGCATCTTTGTCTTGCAGGTGACCTAAATCATGTTTCGGGCGACGATAACGATATCCTTTTCGTTTCAACAAGGCTCGAAATCGGCTTTCACTCAAGTCAATCCCGGTCTCTTTCGCTAAATGAGCTCGCAGGCGATCTATGGTCCAGATCGCAAAGTCATACCCGAGTTCAGCCGGTGCTTTCTCGATGACTGCCTCGACCTGCAGGCTGTAAGCATCGTCAGATTTGAGCGGCCTGCCGCTGCGTGGCTTATCTGCAAGAGCTTCCACACCACCTGCCTGCCAGCGTTTGTACCAGCCATAAATCGTCGGATCGCTGACGGCCTGCATCTTGGCAACTTCTGATGGCTTATGGCCCAGATGCAACAACCGGATTGCTGTACAGCGTTGCCGAACTTCTGGGCGCTTATCGTGGCGAATCGCATGCGCGATGATTTCTAATTCTTTGTCTTCCAGGTGGTAATTTCCGAGTTTTGGCATCCCCGAAGTTTACCACTATCCTAAATCTCTTTCGACGAATTACTTAGCCCAAAGTAGAAATGTCCCTTTTGTGCAAAGTTAAAATGTCCCCTTGAAAGGACAAGAAAGTGGACAAACTACTTCCGATGAGCAGCAAAGAAATAAACCGATTAGCCATTATGCAAAAGCTTTCAGAGAGAAGCCTATCTCAGAAAGAGGCTGGGAGAATTCTGGGATTGAGTACCCGTCAAATCAAACGTCTGCTGAAAGCATACCGGCAGGATGGAGCCGCAGGGCTGATCTCGAAACATCGCGGGCGCAAGGGCAACAACTGCTTGGCGGAGAACGTGACCGGGGCAGCTCTGGACTTGCTGAAGAGCAAGTATCGAGGCTTTGGACCGACGCTGGCACACGAGAAACTGGTCGAGCAAGAGCAGCTGCAAGTCTCGGTCGAGAGTGTACGCAAGCTGATGATTTCAGAAGGGTTGTGGAAGCCACGCAGAGTAAAAAAGGTGGTGACCCATCAGTTGCGAGAGCGCCGGGCCTGCTTTGGTGAATTGGTGCAGATAGATGGTTCACCGCATGCCTGGTTTGAAGAGCGCGGCGATGGGTGTGTTTTGCTGGTATTTATTGACGACGCGACCGGGCAGGTGGTACAGTTGCGCTTCGTGGAACGCGAGAGTTTTTTTAGCTATGCCCAGGCGGCGGAAGAATATTTCCGGCGTCTGGGCAAGCCTGTGGCCTTCTACAGCGACAAACACGGCATCTTTCGGGTCAATCAGCTCAGTGCAGGCCCAGGAGATGCGCTAACCCAGTTTGGCAGGGCCATGCAAGAATTGGACATTCGCATCATCTGCGCTAACACCCCGCAAGCCAAAGGACGCGTAGAACGGGTCAACCAGACCTTGCAAGACCGGCTGGTCAAGGAGATGCGCCTGCGCGGAATCTCAAACATGGTGGACGGCAATGCTTATTTGCCAGAATTTCTGCAAGATTTCAATCCACGCTTCGCTGTAACGCCCAGAAGTTCAGTCAATGCCCATCGTCCGCTGACCGCCAGAGACGACCTGACACACATCTTGACCTGGCAAGAAACACGCACACTTTCCAAAAACCTGACGCTCCAGTTCGAAAAGGTCGTCTACCAAATCCAAACTGAACGCCCAACTTACGCACTGCGCAAGGCGGTAGTAAGCGTTTGCGAAGATGCCCAGCACAAAATCACAATCTTCTACAAAGGCCGCTCACTGCCTTACACCGTTTTCCACCAGCAAGCCAAACAGTCTGAAATTGTTTCCACCAAAAATGTCAACCATGTTCTACCAGCCTCACCCCACAAGCCTGCACTTGACCATCCCTGGCGCAAAGGCTTTGCAACACCGCTCTCAAAACAAAAAAGTAGAAATGTCCCCGCCCCGCGGGGCGGGGACATTTCTACTTTGGAGAACAGGTGACATTTCTACTTTGGGCTAACAGAGTTTTCAGTACCTGCCGTAATTGACCGGCTCACTCATCAGTGCCTGAACCTGGAGTTGCTCTTGTTTTTCAGCGCCCAGTTTTTGCCAGTATTCGGTGCGGTCTTTGACCCCGAAGACCCATTCATCGAGATATTGTTGGGTCAGGGCCGGGTCGGATGAGATTTTATCCCACTCGAGGTAGAACTCATTGTCGCGGTCGTAGTAGCCCTGGGCGTAACTGGGATGCGCGGCGTGGGGGACATGGCAGACCGCGCTGACGATAAAGCCGGGAATCATGGTTCGGTTCGGGTCGGAGCGGATGACGCTTTCGGGCACGATTTCCTCCGCGGTCAGGATGACTTTCCTGGCGGCAAAGGCAACCTCCTTCTGCTCACCAACAATGCCCCACAGATGGGCGTTTCCATTTTCATCGGCGCGCTGCACGTGGACAATGGCCACGTCCGGGTTGAGGGCTGGGACGGTGATGACTTCCCTGCCGGAATACGGGTCGGTGACGCGCTTGATGTTGGGGTTGGCGGCTTCGAGCGAGGTCGCTCCGGTCTGGTTCATGGGCAGGAAGGGTAATCCGCTGGCCCCGGCTTGCAGGCGGGTAATCATGCCGAAGTGCGAGTATTCCTCCCATTCCAATTCCCCTTTTTCGATGGCGGCGCGGACGAGGCGCAGCGAACCAACGCCGGGGTTGCCCATGTAAGAGAAGATGACCTTACGGGCGCATCCGGCAGCAACCATCTGGTCGTATATCAGGTCGGGGGTAGCCCGCGCCAGGGTCAGGTTTTTTTTGCCCTGCCGGATGATTTCATGCCCGGCGGCGAAGGGAATCAGGTGGGTGAATCCGGCGGCGTAGAGCGTGTCGCCATCCTGAACGTGTCTGGCGATGGCTTCGTGCAGGCTGGTTCGTTTGCTCATTGGGTTATCCCTTGCCCTTTTTGGAGGCTTCTTTTCTCTCTTTGGCCTCGCGCTGTTTTTGAAGTATTTTGCGAATGAGCGAGAATCGCCCGGCATCCTTGCGCGGCGGGGCGCTGATGCGTTTGAAATACCAGGCTCCGACCAGTATCATGACGCCGATCAAGAAAAAGAGAAAGTTGGTTGCATTGTTCATGTCTGAAACAACGAACAGCCACATCAGCCCGATGCCCAACAGCAGGAAAAATGTCCCGATGCGGGAAATAAAATCGCTGCGCTTGTCTTCGTCCATCAGTCACCTCGATAGAACAGGATAACGCTATTCTAAACCATAACCGCTCCCCGGACTACCGGGAAGCGGTTATTTGGAAATCCTTACTTGATGCGGGTGCGGATTTGTTCGTGCATGTAAAGCGGCACGTAGTAATGCCCACCCGCGTTCTTTCCGCTCGAGCCGGAGCCTTTCCAGCCGCCGAAGGGCTGGAATCCGGGCCAGGCGCCGGTGGTCGCGCCCTGCGGGCGGTTGGCGTAGGTGACACCCGCTTCGATGTTTTCGTAGAACCAATCCACTTCGTCTTCTGCGCCGTAGAATCCCGCAGTCAGGCCGTAGTTGACGTCGTTGGCGATGGCCATGGCCTGGTCAAGGCTGTCCACTTTGCCGATGGTGGTGATGGGCAGGAACATTTCCTGTTTCCACAGGCGGTGGTTGAAGGGCACATCGACTGCAAAGGTTGGCTCGCAGTAATAGCCCTTATCGAAGATGCCGCCGGTCTTGACCTTGCCGCCGGTCAGGAAGGTCCCAGCCTGTGAGAGGTCTTCGTTGAAGTCCTGGAATTCCTTATAAGATGAAGCGTTGATGACCGGGCCCAGGTAGGTGGCGCGCTCGGTTGGGTCGCCGATGACCAGTTTGTCGGTCAGGTCTTTCAGGCGGGAGACCAGGTCGTCGTAAACCGGGGATTCGATGATCACGCGGCTGGCGGCGGAGCATTTTTGCCCTTGCAGGCCGAAAGCCGATCGCACAATGCCAATGGCGGCCCGTTCCAGGTCGGCGTGGCGCGAGACGATAACCGGATTTTTCCCGCCCAACTCGAGGATGATGGGGCGCACATACTTGCCGTTGGCGAAGTCACGGTACATCTTCATGCCGACGTCGAAGGAGCCGGTGAAGGTGACCCCGTCGACCTCGGGGTTGTCGGTCAGGGCCTGGCCGAGGGTGCGCCCGGGGCCGGTGACAAAGTTGATGGCTCCGTTGGGCAGGCCGGCGTCGCGGAAGCAATCGGCTAGAAGGCGCACAATCCAGGGGGTGTCGGTGGCCGGTTTGAGCACGACCGTGTTGCCTGCTGCCAGGGCTGCGCCGACCGGGCCACCGCTGAGGGCAAATGGGAAGTTGAAGGGGCTGACGACAAGCCAAACTCCGTAGGGTCGCAGGACCGAGATGTTGGTCGAATCGTAGCCGACCAGCGGGTCTTTGCCCATTGGCACGATGTAGCCGTCGTTCTTTTCCATCTGGTCGCAAGAGTAGGCAATCAGGTCGGCGGTTTCCTGCACGTCGCCCAGGGCTTCCATGCGGTTTTTGCCGACTTCGAGGCTCATGGCGGCGCCAAGCTGGAAGATGCGCTCTTCGATGAGCGAGGCGGCTTTGCGCAGCATTTCGACGCGCCGTTGCCAGGGCATTTTGCTCCAGACCGGGAAGGCCTTGCGGGCGGCTTGCATGGCGGCCTGGGCGTGTTTTTCGTTTCCTTTTTGCATGACAGCCAGTGTCCAATCGGTGTTGATGGGCGAGCGGTCTTCAAATTTCTCGTCCGCAAATACGTCTTTGCCGTCAATCAGCATGGCGTACTCTGCGCCCATCCCGGACTTGACTTTTTGCAACGCTGCATCATATTGGGTATGAAGTTCTTCCGGGGGGTTGAACATGGTTGCATAAGTCAGTTTGAAATCGGCCATACAAAAACCTCCTGTGTGTTGGGTTGAAAGGATTTAATTGGACAAATTCTGTCCTGTCTGGTCTTAGTATAGCCGAAGCGGGCGGCGGAGTCAAAAAAGCGCGAGATCGTCACTCGCGCTTTTGAGGGGCTGCTGGCTTTTAGCCGGGATTCATGCTGGTATAGAGGGCCAGGGTGTTGCCGGTCGGGTCTTTGAAGATGCCAAACCAGCCGACGGTTGGGATTTCGGTCTTGGGGCTGAGGATGGTTCCGCCCTGCTCTTCGATGCGTTTCAGGTCTGCGTCAATATCGGGACTGTCGATGTAGAGCAGGATGTCGCCGGGTTTGACGCTCTCGCCGAGGGGGCTGAACCCGCCGCCGGGGCCTTCGGCGGGCTCCCACATGGTGTAATCCAGTGCCTCGTCGCGGGTGATTTTCCAGCCGAAAAGGCTTTCGTAAAATCTTGCGTCGGCCTGGCCGTTTTGGGCAGGAATTTCAATATGGACGATGTTACGCTTGGACATGGTTTTCTCCTTTGATTATGGTGGGTTGATGCTTAGAATTGTAGAACAAAAATTCTAAAATTGCAACGCCATATATTGGAATTTTTGTGCCGAATGGGCCACAAATGCTGATTTTTGTCACCTGCCACGCAATGTCTCCTTTGTTATAATCTCACAGGTTTTCTGAAAATTGTTTCAAGGAGCATTTATGACCGCTGAGATGTGGGTTGCGGTGGGTATTTTAGCGTTTGCCATCGTTTTCTTTGTAACAGAATGGCTACGGGTGGATGTCGTGGCCCTGATGGTGGTCATCGCCCTGATGATAAGCGGCCTGCTTTCGCCCGCCGAGGCGATAGCGGGTTTTTCGAATACGATAGTTCTGACGATTGCCGCGCTTTTTGTGATAGGTGGGGCGGTGCTGCAAACCGGGCTGGCCGAGGTGATTGGCAACCAGGTGCTCAAGATTGCGGGAACAAACCCGACCCGCCTGCTGGTTGTGGTGATGGTCACCGTTGCGATGATGTCGGCTTTCATGAGCAGCACGGGCACGGTGGCTGTCCTGTTACCCGCGGTGGTCAGCCTGGCCTCGAGTGTGCGGATTAGCCCGTCACGGTTGTTGATTCCCCTGGCGTATGCCTCCCTTTTGGGCGGCGCATTGACCCTGATTGGCACGCCTCCGAACCTGATTGTGAGCGATTTGCTGCGCGAGAGCGGCTACCAGCCTTTCCAGTTTTTCGATTTCAGCCTGTTGGGCGTTCTTCTCCTCGCTGTGGGTGTCATTTTTATGGCGCTGGTTGGCAAACGCCTCCTGCCCGAGCGCGCTGCCGTACGCGAACTGGCCCGGCTCGAAAGCCCGAAGGAAATCGTCGCCCGCTATGCCCTGCCTGAGAACCTCTTCCGCCTGAGGGTGCGATCCAATTCGGCGCTGGTGGGCAAGACGGTCGCCGAAAGCGAGTTTGGCAGCCAGTTCAATGTCAACATCATCGAATTGCGGCGCAAGCCCGAAGTGCGGACGATGGTGCAGGTTGGTGAGAGCAAACTGGTCTGGCAGGATGAAAAATCACGCGGCGTCAAGCCCCCGGTAGACATGACTTTTCGGGCGGATGACCTGGTGCTTGTGCAGGGCGCTCCGGCTGATGTTGCTCACCTGTCCGCTTCGTGGAATTTGGGCGTGCAACTGGCCGAGGCCGAGGACGACAAGGCCCTGATGAACCAGGAGGTCGGGCTGGCCGAGGTGCTGCTTCCGCCCGATTCTTCGCTGATTGGCAAGACCCTGGTCGAGTTGCAATTTGGCGGGCAATATCGACTGAGTGTGCTGGGGATTCGCCGCCCCGGCTCGGAGGAAGGCCTGAACTTGAAAACCACCAGCCTGCGCTTTGGCGACATTTTGCTTGTGCAAGGCTCGTGGGAAAATATCCTGTCACTGCGCAAGAATCAGCGCGACTTTGTCGTCATGGGGCAGCCGGAGGCCATGCTTGGCCCCGTTCATCGCGAGAAAGCGCCCCTGGCCGCGCTCATCCTGGTGGGAATGTTGATTGTCATGATAGGGAATTTCATGCCCCTGACCACCGTCTCGATGCTGGCGGGGCTGTTGATGATTTTGACCGGCTGCCTGAGTATCGATGAAGCCTATGGCTTTATCGATTGGAAGAGCATTGTCTTGATTGCAGGCATGATGCCGATGAGCACCGCCCTTGAGCGGGTGGGCCTGGTTGGGGTGGTTGCCGAAGGTATGACCAACACCCTCGGCGCGTATGGCCCGATTTGGGTGCTGGCGGGGCTGTTTTTAGGGACGGCGCTTTTCACGCAGGTACTTTCCAACACGGCCACAGCCGTTCTGCTCGCGCCGCTGGCCCTGGCTTCCGCTTACAATCTGGGGGTGCAGCCGCACGCCTTCCTGATGGCGGTCGGCGTGGCGGCTTCGATGGCCTTTGCCTCGCCGGTGGCCTCGCCGGTCAACACCCTGGTCATGGGCGCCGGGAACTATCGCTTTGGAGATTATGTCAAGGTGGGCATCCCCATGGTCCTGATTAGTGCGCTGGTTGCCATCCTCGTCCTGCCCTGGCTTTGGCCTTTTTAATCTATTTTAGTCGCCGCCAAAAACCTGGTTTTTTCCCCGCCGCTTGGCCTGGTAAAGATTTTTGTCGGCTTGCGCCACTAATTTTTCCGGGCTGTCGGCTTTCTTGTTGTCGCTCAAGCCGATACTGATGGTCAGTCCCTTGATGCCCGGGTGGATTGTTTCCCAGGAATGGGACTCAACCTCCCGGCATAATTTTTCACAGACCATCCGGGCCTGTTCTACGGATGTTTCGACCAGGACGAGCATAAACTCCTCGCCGCCATAGCGCCCGACAATGTCCACCGAGCGGCAGCCATCCCGAAGCAGGCGGGCAATGGCGCGCAAGACATCGTCGCCGACCAGGTGGGAAAGCGTATCGTTGATTTTTTTGAAGTCGTCGATGTCAATCATCGCAACCGCCAGCGGATGTTGAAACCGCTCGGCGCGCTGGAACTCGCGGGTAAACAGGATATCCAGCCAGCGCCGGTTGGCTATCCCGGTCAGGCCGTCTTCGTGGGCCAGCTGTTCGAGCATTTCCGCCTGGACAGCCAGCTGCTGGAGCAGGGCCTCCTTTTGCTTGTCGGCCTCCTGGGCGGCCTCGAGCGCTTGCGATAATTCCTCGTTTCGCTGGCGTTGTTCCTCGGCTTCACGCCGGGCCTTTTTGACCTCCGAGAGATTTAGCAAGGCGCGGATGCGTCGTTGAGTTTCCGCATTGAAAATCCTTTGCTCGGACTCGTGGTATACGCGGAAGTGCTCCAGTGCCAGCGCATGGTTGCCCTGCGCTTCATAGGCTTCTGAAAACAGGCGGCGGGCGGCGCTAACCTGCCGGGTGGCATCGATTTCCCGGGCTGTGTCAAGGGCTTCGGTTAGCAGGTGAATGGCCTGGGCATGTTCGCCTTGCAGGATGTGGTTTTTTGCCAGCCCGCACAAGATTTCGGCCTGGGCAGCCCTGTCGCCGGTTTTTTGCATGTATTCCAGAGCTTGCGAGAGGCTTTGCCTGGCGCTTTCGTAGTCGCTGAATTCCTGTTGGGATTTTCCGAGCCCGAGCAGGACGCTTCCTTTATCGTTGGCGTTTCCGGTCTGGATGGACAGCTCCAGCCCTTTTTGCAGATAATCAAAGGCCGTCTTGTGGTCGCCCAATTGCGTGTAAATACGCCCCATCGTGGTCAGGGCAGTGCTTTCCAGAGCGCGGTCCCTGGTCTGGTGGCAGAGCGATAATCCGCGCTGGTTGTATTGCAGGGCGCTGGTTACTTCCCCGATTTGCAGGAATATTTCGGCGATATTGCACAGGGCGTATGCGCAGATGATATTGTCGCCGATGGATTCGGCCAAATCCAGGCTTTTGAACAGGTACTCCAGCGCCTCGGGAATTTGATTCATCTCGGAATAGGCCAATCCGATATTGTTGAGCGAGCCGGCCTGCCCGGCAACATTGCCTGTTGCCTGTCTCAACTGCAGGCTTCGGTGGTGATGTTCAATAGCCTCGACATATTGATTCTGCCGCTCGTAGATGTTTCCAAGCAGGTTGAGCGCCAGGGCCTGCCCGTTTAAATCACCCAGGCTTTTGAACATGCTGTAGGCTTGGAAGGCCATTTCGCGGATGTTGACATCTTCTGCAAGGATGAAATAGCAAAGGCTGACGAGGTATTGGCTCTGGGCGTAACCGTGTTGGTAGTCTGATTTTAGGGCGGCCTGGCTGGCTTCCATGCTGAGCGCCAGCGCTTGGCGCGTATCCTGGTGGCGCATTTCCATGGCCCGCCGGGTCAGGGCGTCAATTTCATGTGGGCTGGTAAGTCTATAGTTGCTTTGCATGGTTTTGGCAAAATGAAAAGGCGCGAAAGTGGATTTATTTTATCCATTTCCTGCGCCTATAATCGTACAAAAGCATATAAAACAACCTGCCCAATTATACAAAGTGGGCAGGTTGCAGGATTTTCAAAGGGCGCTAAAGCGGCTCGAACCGGGCGGTAAAGTGCCTGAGCAGTTCAGGGGCATAGGTGAATTTGTATCCGCGCAATTGGCTGCCGCGTTGGGAAATTTCCCCGATGGTGTTGGCAACGTAGTCGAGGTGACTTTGCGTGTAGGTACGACGAGGCAGGGCCAGGCGCACCAACTCCAGTTTGGGGTAGACCATTTCACCCGTATCCGGGTCGGGATGGGCAAACATAACGGAGCCAATTTCACATCCGCGAATTGCGCCGCCCAGGTACATTTCCACCGAAAGGGCCTGGCCGGGGAATTCCGCCTGTGGGATGTGCGGCAGCATGTGACCGGCGTCGATGTAGATGGCGTGCCCGCCCGGCGGCTCAATCATCTGGATGCCGTATTCTTTCAGCCTTGCCGAAAGGTAGGCGGTTTGCCCGAGCCGGTTGGCGAGATAATCTTCCTCGAGGGCTTCGTACAGGCCGACGGCCATCGCTTCCAGGTCGCGGCCAGCCAGACCGCCGTAAGTGGGGAATCCCTCGCGCAGGATAAGTTCATTTTTGACGCGCTGGAAGACTTCTTCGTTGTTCAGACAGAGCAGGCCGCCAATATTGACGATGGCGTCTTTTTTTGCGCTCATGGTCATCCCGTCGGCGTAAGAGAACATTTCGCGGGCAATTTCCTTGACAGATTTTTGCGCGTAGCCAGGCTCGCGCAGTTTGATGAAATAGGCGTTTTCGGCGTAACGGGCTGCGTCGATGTAGAAGGGCAGGCCGTACCCGTGGTAGGTTTCGGCTATCGCGCGGATATTTTCCATCGAAAGCGGCTGGCCGCCCCCGGCGTTGTTCGTCACCGTCACCATGCCAAAGGGGATATTTTCCGCCCCGACCCGCTCGATGAAGGCTTTGAGTTTGGCGATGTCCATGTTGCCCTTGAACGGGTGCAAATTTTGTGGGTCGAAGGCCTCGTCGATGACCAGGTTGACCGGCTTGCCGCCCCGCGCGCGGATGTTGGCGTCGGTGGTGTCGAAGTGCATGTTCGACGGCACGTATTGTCCCGGCTTGACCAGCACGGCGCTCAGGATGTTTTCGGCGGCGCGTCCCTGGTGGGTGGGGACAAAAAAACGGAAGCCCATGATATCGTCAATGGCTTCCGCTAGTCTATAGTAGGAGCGCGCTCCGGCGTAAGATTCGTCGCCTTGCATCATCGCGGCCCACTGGTAATGGCTCATCGCGCCTGTGCCGGAATCGGTCAGCAAATCTACAAAAATGTCCTCGGCCCTGAGCGCGAAAGGATTGTATCCGGCGGCCTTGATGGCGGCTTTGCGCTGCTCTGCGGAAGGCAGGCGAATTGGTTCAACAACCTTGATGCGAAATGGCTCTGGTGAATACGCGGGCATGGGTTCTCCTTTTGGAATGGGTTTGTTGTTGCACCCCGAGTCTAACATGAGAGCAATTGGCCGGTAAGGTATGTTAGAATCTTAATGAGTAACGCCCTGAGAAAGCGAGAAAAATCCTATGGACGAAGAAACCAAACAAACGCCGGATACACCCAACGGAGAAGAGTCACCCGTTGTGGAAGAATCCTTCCCTGTCGGTGATACCAACCCTTCGGCGGTTGACGGTTCACCGGCACTGCTGCCTGAGCAATTGAGCCAGCCAGACGAACAACCCCGAGCCGAATCCCCGCTGATGTCAAAGGCGCGCCGTCTGGCCCGCAACGCCCTGATTGCTCTTGGCCTTATATTGCTCATCTTTTTCGCCGGATTCTTGACCGACCATTTTGCGCGCTACCAGCCCATGTACGACTCGATGACCGCCGAGATTCGAACCCTGACCGGCGACCTGGCCGAATCCCGCCAACAGACCGCCGACCTGGAGCGAAAAAACGAGTCCCTGTCTGGTTCGCTGACGATTGCCAATGCGCGCATTGCGGACCTCGAGTCTGAAAACGCCGGCTTGCAAACCGACCTTGATATGGCCGCCATGCGCACCGAGCTGTTGCATACGCTTGCCGATTTCAATGCAGCCCATATTGCCCTGGCCAACGACGACATTTCCGGCGCAAAGGTTGCCCTGCTCAATACCCAAAAGCGGATTGACACCCTGGCTCCCCTGATTGCCACGGTTGATGCCGCCCTGGCCGAAAATATGTCGAGCCGTTTTGCGTTGGTGTTGTCTGCCCTTGAAACCGACCCCGAAACAGCCCAGGCCGACCTGGGCCTGCTGGCAAAAAATCTTCTTAATGTTGAAAAATTGATATTCGACCAATAACGTTCTTGTGTGAAAAAGCAAATACGCCTGCGACTAAATCTTGGCAGGCGTATTTGCTTTAATTTTTCGGTCTTGGATATGTCAGGTTTCATTCCTGGAAATGGGCAACCTCATGGTTATCTTTACCCCTGGGCCGTCTGTGCGATTGTTAAATCGCAGGCTGCCGCCCGCGCCCCAGACCAGTGTCGCCATGAGCGGGAATCCCAGCCCCATGCCGGGCAACTCGCCGGTGAAGGCTTTCTCGCCCTGGAAGTAGGGCAGCCAGGCCCAGGCCAGTTGCTCGGCCGAAAGGGTAACCCCGTTATCTGCGATTTGAATTTCAACCTGTTCCAGCCCGATTTGCCCGACGCATATCTCGATGATTGGCGTCGATTGGGGATGGAATTTTTTTGAATTTTCGAGGGCTTCCGAGAGAATTAATTCGAGTGCATCCGACGTAAGCGGGATGCGGTTTGCGGCTATGTGTTCGGGAATCGACAGGTCAACCTGCCGGATGCCGAATCGCTCCTTGATGTTCGCAACCATTTCGTGGATTTGTGCCAGCGCAACCGGCTCTCCCAGGTTGATGGACAGCGGCGCGTCGATATAGGTCAGCACGTCGCGCACTTGCCAGACCAGGCGTTCGGCGCTTTGCCCGGCGGTTTTCATCAATTCCCTGATTTCTTCGTTCGAAAGCCTTTCCAATTGCGAGTTGATGAGGGAAACGCTGGTTGCCAGCAGCGAAACGGGCGTGCGCAATTTGTGGGTGATGGTATCGTGAAATCGGCGCATATCCTGGTAAATGGACATTTTCTCGGTGACGTCACGCAAACGGACAATGCGCTGGTTTTCTGTCCCGATGGAAGTATCCAGCGCCTCAAGAATCATCCAAAAGGCGCGCGCGTTTACATTTTCGGGTCTCATCAAAAAGCAGGGCGAGGGGTCTGTCAGCCAGGCCTGCCAGGTTTCCTGCGGGCGGGCCACATAGTGTGCCTGCACTGTTTCGATAAAATCAAGCCCTTGCGGGTCTTCCGGCAGGTTGAGCATGTTAATGGCGCGTTCATTGGCATATTGAATGCTTGAAACCTCGTCGAGTAGCAGGTAGCCTTCCTGGGCGTGAAGTGTCATCCATTTGAAGCGCTCAAGGTCGGCCAGCAGCCTGTCGTAGTGCCTCAGGCGGGTCAGGGTGCGCAGGCGCGCCAGCACTTCCAGCGCATCGAAAGGCTTGTTGATGAAGTCATCCGCACCGGCGGCCAGGGCCTGGGCTTTGGCTTTGCGATTTCCGGCTTCTACCATCACAATCAGCGAGGCGGCTTTTAATTGACGGTCCGACCGCAGGCGGCGGCAGGTTTCCAGGCTGTCGGCCTCATCCTGCAAGTCGAGCAATATTGCATCGGGCAGCAGGTCATGGGCGGCCTGGGCGGCCCCGTCAGGATCTTCGCGAATGACCAGTTTGAACTCTGCCCGCTCAAGCAATTCTTCAAGCGCAATTTGGATTTCCTCGTTGCTTGAGACGGCCAGCACCAGGCTGTCTTTTGAGTTAGGCATGAACATATTCTAGCAGTTTGTTTGCTTGTTTTTCATTGTAATTTTGCGACAAGAAATTGCCTGTCTGGGTATAATTGATTCATGAGACTATTCCGAAGGTTTGCCCATGTTTGAAGTTGACCCATCTTCTCTTGACCCTGAAGAGCGCACCAACAAACTCCTTGCCATCGCGTCTGCCGCCCTGGGTCTGATGAGCCTGTGTATGGCTATTATTCCCATTTGCGGCGGCACAATTGCCATGGCCGGTATTGGCCTTGGCATATTCGGTATGCGTTCAGAAAGCAGAAAAACTGCCCTCTTTGGGATAGCAGTTTGTATTTTGGGGATACTAATTTCAATTGTTTATGCGGTGGCGGTTGCTTACCAGTAGGAAATTCCCGGCTGGTATTACTGCGACAAAATCATCTCGACCCGGTGGGTGACGTTTTCGACCTCGCGTTCCACGATTTCATCAAGGGCCTCGGGCGGGCCGGAGAGAACCTGAGAGCCGATGCTTAACAGCGCGGCCACAATTTTATCTTCCACCAGTCCCCACAGGCGCAAGGGCGGGTAAGTTCGCCCGTTGCGGATGGCTTCGCCCATGACCTTGAGCATCGGGTCTTGTGTGTATTGCTCGCTGCGCAGGGCGGAAAGGCGTGGCGGCAGGGTGGCCATTGCCGGGCTGGAACGTTGCAGCATTTCCGGTTCGCTCAGGAAACTCAGCAGCCTGAAAGCCGCGCGCTTGTTGCGGCTGTGTTTCCACAACACCAGGTTCGAACCGCCGATAAAGCAAGGTTGGGGCAGGGTCGCCCAGCCCAAGTTGTTGGTGACTTCTTCGGGGATTTCCCCTTCGGGCATCGCCATGCGGATTGTGCCAAATGTGATGGCCGACAACCCCCGGTGAAAAAGCGGGGTGTCCGTTTTGGCAAGCATGGCTTCGCGGCCCTCGGCAGAAGCGTGCTTCAAGAGACCGAAGTAAGCCTGCATGGCTTGCAACAGTGCGGGCTGGCCGAGCAGCAGGCGTTTGCTGTCTGCGCTCAGGAACTCGCCCTTTTTGGCCCATATCCACGAGGCCAGGGCGTGCAGGTTTCCGTAACGGTCGGTTTGCAGGGTCAATTCGACTGGCGCGGGCACACCGATTTTCGCCAGGCAGGCGGCGGTCGCCTCGATATCGGCATGGGTGCGGAAGGCCGTCGCCTCGTCCACCCCGGCTTTGGCCAGTAAATCCTTGCGATAGTGAATAACGTATGCTTCGGCATGCCAGGGCAAGGCCCAAGGCAGGTTGTCATCGGGCATCTGCACCGTGCTCCAACAGGCCTGGGCATATTCAGAAGCGTTGCCTGCCTCGCCAATTTCATAAGCGGGCAGGGGGTTGAGCACGTCCATGCTAATCAGGTCGGGAACCCAGGTCGAGCCGACTTCCGAAACGTCCGGCCCGTGGTGGTAGAGCGCGGCTTTGTTCAACTCGGCGCGGGCTGTCACCCAATCCAGGCAGGTCAGGTTTACCTTGATGCCCGTCTGCGACTTGAATTCATCCAGCATGGCCTGCAAGGCCTGGGCTGTTTCAGGGGTATGCATCATGACCGAGAGTTCGATTTCTTCCATTAAATACCTCTCAAGATTCAGGAGCGAGAAGAACACCTTCAAAAGGACGCAGTACCAGCACGCCCAGGTCAACTGTTTCCTGCCTGTCCATGTTTGTGGATAGCAGGATCGCACCGCTTTTCTGGCCCGGGATGGCGACCTTGCGAGTCTCGCTTGAAAAGTTGAGCGCCGCGATTCGCGTTTCACCCTGAACCTGCCTCCGGTATACAAAGCAGTTTTCTGCGCTGACGGCCAGCGCTTCGTACCCGCCGCTGTGCAGGGCCGGGCTTTCGTGGCGCATTTGTAGCAGCCGCCGGTACAGATTCAGCATCGAGGCTGGGTCGGCGGCCTGGGCCTTGACGTTGCGCGAGGCGTAATCTGCCTCGATGGGCAGCCACGGCTCGATGGACGAGAAACCGGCAAAGGGGCTGTTGTCCCATTGCATCGGGGTGCGGCATACATCGCGGGTGCGGTCTGCACCCAGATTTTTCCCCTGCGGGTCCTGGATTTTATCGGGCGGGATGATTCCGTTCTCCATCCCGATTTCGTCGCCGTAATAAAGGGTCGGTGTGCCGCGCAGGGTCAGCAGCATCATTGCGGCCAGGCGCGCCTGGGGTTGTCCGCAAAAGCGGCTGGCAAGGCGCGGCTGGTCGTGGTTGCCAAGCACATAGTTCGGCCAGGCGAACGGCGGCAGGGCCGATTCGAGCGCATCCACCGAGCCGCGCATGGCATCGGCCTGCCAGGGTTCCCACATCAGGCGGAAGTTGAAGGGTAGGTGCAGTCCGTTGCCGTTTTCGCCGTAGTAGCGCACCCAGCGCGGCAGTTCGCCCCACAGCTCTCCAATGGCGCAGCGGTCCTCGAACTCGTCCAGCACGGCGCGTATTTCGCGGATGATGCTGTGGACGTCGTCCTGGTCCATGTTGTAGGTGGCCAGCAGCCGTCCAAAAATATCGTTGGCAGGCGCGTGTGGGTTTGTGTGCGGGTTGGGCGGGTTGTCGCGCAACTGCTCGTCCTTGAGAATCATGCCAATCACGTCCATGCGGAAACCGTCCACGCCACGACGCAGCCAGAAGCGCAGGGTTTCGTGCATGGCGGCGCGCAATTCGGGGTTGCGCCAGTTCAGTTCGGGTTGTTCGCTGACAAACTGATGCAGGTAATATTGCCCGGTCTGCGAGTCGAACGTCCAGGCCGGGCCGCCAAAGACGCTGCCCCAGTTGTTGGGCAGTCCGCCACCAGGAACCGGGTCGCGCCAGATGTACCAATCGCGCTTCGGGTTTTCGCGGCTGGAGCGCGATTCTTTGAACCAGGCGTGCTGGTCAGATGTGTGGTTGGGAACCCAGTCGATGATGATTTTTAGCCCGCGCTGGTGGGCTTTTTCGACCAGGTTGTCGAAGTCTTCCAGGCTGCCGAACATGGGGTCGACGTCGCAGTAATCCGAGACATCGTACCCAAAATCCACCATTGGCGAAGGATAAAACGGACTGAGCCAGACCGCCTGGATGCCGAGGTAGCGCAGATAGTCCAGTTTTTCGATTACGCCTTTCAGGTCGCCGATACCGTCCCCATTGGTGTCCTTGAAGCTGCGCGGGTATACCTGATACACTACCCCGTTTTGCCACCAGCGCAACGGATTTTCATTTTTCTGCATCAATGTTTTCCCTTGTTTTGGGAAGTAAAAAAAACAGGCGCGGCATATCGCCGCGCCTGTCTGTCTTATCCCTTGACACTGCCGGCGGTGAGGCCGGAGGTGATGTACTTCTGGAGGACGATGTAGGTGATGGCAACGGGCAGGGCCACAATCACGGCCATGGCGGCGAAGCGGTTCCAGGGGATGGCGTTGGCGTACTGGCCCACCATGTTGTAGAGCGTCATCGAGAGGGTGTAGTCGCCCGGCTTGCTCAGGAACAGCCAGGGCAGGGCGAACTCCTGCCAGTGCCCGATGAAACCCAGGAAGAAGGTCACCGCCAATTGCGGCACGGCCAACGGCAGCACAATGCGGGTGAACACCTGGTTGGTGCTGGCCCCGTCAATCGCAGCCGCCTCTTCGAGTTCCTTGGGGATGGTGTCGAGATAACCCTTCAGGTTCCAGACCGCGAAAGGCAAGGCCCCGGAAATCATGGCGATGCCCACCCCCAGGAGCGAATCGCGCAGGTTGAAGACCAGTTTGCCGGTACTGGCGCAGGTCAGGAAGGGCTCGATGGCGATGCCTCCCCCGCACTCGAAGATGCGAAAACTGTTCATCAGCAGGTAGAGCGGGGTCGCCAGACCCACCGCCGGCATCAGCAGCGGGATGAAGACCGTCACCATCAGCACCTGGCGCAGTTTGAAGTTGAAGCGCGAGAAGGCATAGGCTGCCGAGACCGCCACCGCCAGGGCCGCCAGCCCCACCCCAAAGGACAGGAAGAAGCTGTTGCGCAGCAGTTCCAGGAAGGTCACCGGGTTGGCCGTCGGCTTGTCGAGCACCTGGGCGTAGGCCACAAACGAAATCTCACGCGGGATGAGCTGCAGGCTCGAAGGCCGCAGCGTGCTCGAACTGAAGGACAGGGTGATGATGTACAAAATCGGGAAGAGCACTTCCAGGGCAATAATCAGGGTCAAGACCTGCAGCAGCACCTGGCGCCAGAGCGGCAGGTCGCGCCCGCCCGCCTCGGTCGAAGTGTTTATGTTCAGGAAGCGCACAATCGGGTTGCGGCTCTGTTTGTAGTCGCGATATTCTGTGGTCGCCATGTCAGTCCTCCGTGTAGCTCTGGGTCGCGCGGGTGATGCGGTTGGTTACCAGGAACACCGTCAGCGAGACAAAGAAGATGAAGACCGAGAAAGCCGCCGCCGCGCCAAACAGGCGCAGGTTGCGCACCAGGTCATAAGCAAAAGTGACCAGGATTTCGGTCGAACGCGCCGGGCCGCCCCCGCTCATGAAGTACACAAAGGCAAACAGGTTGAAAGACATCGTGAACCCGTAGACCGACGCCGGTATCATCGCCGGCCTCAAGAGCGGCACGGTGATGTTCCAGAACTGCTGGCTGTCGCTGGCCCCATCGATCGCGGCCGCCTCGTACAGGTCTTTCGGGATGCTTTGCAAGGCCCCGGTCGCCACCACTGTCATGAACGGCCAGCCCAGCCAGAAGTTGGCGATCATCATGGCGTAGTAGGCCAGCGGCAGCGGCCCGTTCGGCAGCAGCCACGGGATGGGCGGCGAGTACTCCGTCAGCCAGCGGATGCGCACCGGGTCGCTGGCCCCAAACCACATGTTGAGGGTCGTCAGGAACTGGTTCATGGCCCCATACTGCTCGTCGAAGATGTTGCGCCAGACCGTCGCCACCACCAGCGGCGGCACCACCACCGGCAGGATGTAGATGGCCCGGTAGAGACGCTTCATCCACAACCCCTCGACATTCAAGAGCACCGCAATCAGCACCCCGGCCGGTACGTGCACCATCACGTTGGTGATGGCCCACCAGAAGTTGTAGGTCAGCACCCGGAAGAATTCGAAGTTCTGCACCGGCAATCCGCCGGTCAGGATGTCAACGTAGTTCTTCAGGCCGATGAAGTTCAGTTCCGGCGAGGCCAGCCCCAGCCGCAGGTCCTTGGTCTGGAAGTCGGTGAACGATACGATGACCTGGTAGATGAGCGGGTAGAAGGTGATCAAGCTCATCACCACGAAAGCCGGCACCAGGTACAGGTAGGGCAGGATGGCCCTCTGGAACCTGGCCTTGCGCGCTGGGTCTCCCGCGATTTCCATGAATGCCATTTCTCTTCTCCTGAAAAATGAGGATCGATACAACTATCTTACAACATTTTGGCTGCTTTGGTCTTGCCGGGCTGCGGGTTTGCCTTCAGCAAAACCGAAACCCGGCAGGCCCAAAGCCATGGAACAACGGCGAACAGGGAGGACCCTGTTCGCCGTTGGTTTTCATGCTTCGAGATTACTTGTTGGCGTTCTCGGTGCCGGAGGCAACCCAGTCAGCCGCCGGGACACCCTTTTCGAAGACTTCGTCGGTGCCGCAGAAGTTCGACCAGTACAGGCCCAGTTGCGGGACCTGCGGGCGGACAAAGCCGGTCGTGAAGGCGTCCACCAAACCCTGGATGAGCGGGTCGGTGATTTCGACATCGGTGCGGGCCGGAACGTGGCCGGCTTCGTTCATCATCAGCAGTTGGGCGTTCTGGCCGGTCAGGTAGAGGGCCACATCAAGCGCGGCCGCCATGTTGGTGCTGTTCGGGCTGAAGTAGAAGCCGTCCACGCCCAGCATCGGGTTGGCGGGGCCACCCGGGCCGGAAGGCAGGGGAGCCACGGCCAGTTTGTCACCCAGGGCGGTCTTGTAGTCGCCCATGGCCCAGTTGCCATTGGTGATGGCGGCAACTTTGCCTTCGGTGAAGGGAGCCAGGCCGTCGCTGTCGTTCTTCGGCCAGCCGTTGGCAACCGAAATCTTGTACAGGCCGTTCAGGTAGTCCATCGCATCCGCGACGCCGCCCTGGTCGGCAACCACTTTCCAGTTGGCGTCGAAGATTTCGCCGCCGAAGGCGCCGAAGAAGCCGTAGTGGTGGTAGCAGCCATAGCTGAGCGAAATGGCCGTGCCGCCTTCCATCAGGGCTTGCAGTTCAGCCGTGGTCTTGGGGGCTTCGGGCAACAGTTCTTTGTTGTACCAGAAGGCGACCGCTTTGAGCGATTCGGGGATGCCATACAGTTTGCCTTCGACGCTCATGCCTTCCACAGACAGCGGGGCGTAGGCGCCCAGTTTGCCAGCGGCCAGGTCGGTGATGTCGGCAATCAGGCCGGCGCGGGCGTCATCGCCCAGCGAGTCGTTCGGGGCAATGAACATGTCTGGCCCGCCGCCAGCGGCGACATCGGTGCGGTATTTGTTATAGATGTCATTGAAGGGCACCTGCAGCACGTTGATTTTGTACTGGGGCAGGTCGGTCTTGGCCTGCTCCAAAATCTTGGCCAGGGTCACTTCTTCAGCCGAGCCGGTGCCATAGGCATGCCAGAAGGTCACTTCAATGACTTCAGCGGGAGCGGGTTCGGCGGGGGAAGCAGGGTCTGCCGGGGCAGCAGGAGCGGGGGTCGCAGGGGCGCCGCAGGCGGCCAGGGCAAAAGTGGCGATTAGCAGGACGCTAACCAGGGTTAATATGTTCTTCTTCATTTTCTCTTTCTCCTTGGTATTTCAAATGGTTGTTTTTGAGAAGTATCCAAGCCGGAAACTCTCGTCAATTAGGGACGCTGGCGCTTTGGCCAGAAATCCCAACGTGCCGTTTGGTCTATCGCATCACCTCCTTACATTACCGATTTATAGCAAAGAAGCATTTTTGTTCGGAAGATTGAAAACGAAACTACGACAAGCCAATTGTTTGTTAATAACTCTTACATTTTACCGCCCTTATTAGCCCAAAAAAGACCATAATGAGCGAATTGCGGCGTGAGAAATCAGAAGTTAGCAAACTTATGTTACCATTTTTTATCTGTTTGTCAAGTCATCTAACAATATAACAAGGTGTTCTTAAACCAATTGTTAACTCTCTATTAGGGGACTGTTTTGTACCATTGCCAGAAACAAACAAATATGCAAGAATAACGCTCTCGTCAAACAAAAGGAGAACTGTATGAAAAGAAAATTAGCCTTGTTTTGCACCCTCGCCCTGACCCTGGGGCTGACAGCCTGTAATATGCCCGCCGCCACACCAATCTGTCCCACCGAGGGCCTGCTCGCGCCTGTGCTCGTCTCCCCCGCCGATGGCGGCACAGTCGCGGTTGTTAACCCAAGTCTGATTTGGGCCTACCCTGACACATCCTGCACCCCTGAAGGTTATCGCATCGACCTTTCAATCGATGAGACCTTTGCCGATACCAGCCTGAGCGGCGGCACGGGCAATCCCTCGACCGAGTGGGGGCCGGGCAGCGACCTGCAAAACTGCCAGGTTTACCACTGGCGCGTGGCTGGCATTAACGACACCACCCTGGGGCCATTCTCTGAAGCGCACAGTTTCAGGGTTGACATCACCGGCGACTGCCCGCCGGTTGCGCCACCGCCCTCCGCCAATATTGGCGGAATCGTCTGGCATGACCTGTGCGCCGTTCCCGCTGTAAGCACCGATACGCCCCCGGCTGGCTGCGTTGCCCTGCCCGGCGGCGGATTTGCCGCCAACGGCATTCGCGAACCGGGCGAACCCGGCATCGAGGGAGTCGAGGTCCGCCTGCATTTCGGGGCCTGCACCGACCCTGTGGTCGCCAGTCAGAGAACCGGTACCGTCGGCGAATACCTGTTTGACGGTATCCTGGCTTTTGGTCCGCACTGCCTCTCGGTGGACGCGCTCTCGGCGGTCAACGAACCGATTCTCATCCCCGGCGGCTGGACCTTCCCGTTCGGAACAAGCGGCGCGGTTGCCTCCGCATCGGCCAACCTGGAGAGCGGCAGCAACATCCAGCAGGATTTTGGATGGGATTACCAGTTCCTGCCTGCAGCTCCCACCCCCATCGCAACAAGCGCAGCCCCGGCCACGCCTGCTTTGCGTGATGGTTTCAACGTCACCACCGGGGCAAACTGCCGCACCGGCCCTGGAACCGTCTATGATGTCGTCACCGCCTTCCCCGCCGGAACGCTCTTGCGGGTGCTTGGGCGCAATACCGACAGCAGTTGGTGGGTGGTTGAAGTTAACAGCACAACCCAATGTTGGATATCGAACGTCACCGGCCAATTTGTCGGCAACGCAGCGGCAATCCCGGTCGTTGCCGCGCCGCCCACCCCCACCCCCGGCGCCACCATGACGCCAACCCTTGACCCCAACGCGCCCACCCCCACACCGACCCAGACGCCCACACCAACCAAGCAAGAGTAAAAAACCGGGCATCAAGGGCGCGGTTTGCCCAAAGAGTTCAACAACTCTTCCAACTTTTCAGCCAGGGCTTCACGGCTGAAATGCGTCTCGAGGTAAGCTCGCCCGGCCAGGCCCATCCGCAAAGCTTCATCGCGGCTTGCGGCCAGCCGGGCGGCTGCC
>Ga0208244_100642_pt1 | contig 29097 bp, 35 predicted proteins | sample SubbioCR12Aug_5A_FD_184828 | JGI IMG/M metagenome (GOLD analysis project Ga0208244, IMG submission 184828) | Serpentinite rock and fluid subsurface biosphere microbial communities from McLaughlin Reserve, California, USA - CR12Aug_5A (SPAdes) | ecosystem: Environmental > Terrestrial > Deep...
AAAGCTTTGTCAGTGGGGCTGCTACGACCGTCTATCTCTATTCAGTTTTCAAAGAACGTTTTATATCGTGATTAGATCAAGTTTGACTTAATCAACCCTCATGCCCTCCCCATTGTGACACAGTCTCACTGGGGAGAGGGATAGGGTGAGGGGCAATAACATTTGGTGCAACAACATTTAATGCATCTGTATTAGAATACGGCCATCGAGAGTGGAATGGGTTTATGTTTGAGCGATTGAGAGAAGATATTCGGATGATTAGAGAGAGAGACCCCGCGGCAAAGAATTATATGGAGATCTTTCTCTGCTATCCGGGTCTTCATGCTATCTGGCTTCATCGAATTTCCCATTTTTTATACAAGAAAAGATGGTACACCACTGCCCGGCTTATCTCTCATCTCAACCGGAGTTTGACAGGAATTGAGATCCATCCCGGGGCAACGATCGGCAGACGTCTCTTCATCGACCATGGCATGGGAGTGGTGATGGGGGAAACCACTGAGATCGGAGATGATTGCTTGATTTATAAGGGCGTTGTCTTCGGTGGCACCACCCTTGAAAAAAAGAAGCGCCATCCTACCCTCGGAAACCGTGTCGTGGTGGGCTCCAATTCCACCATTCTGGGAGCCATTACCATCGGGGATGGCGCAAGGATAGGCTCTGGGTCTGTGGTGGTTAAACCCGTCCCCCCGGGTGCAACGGTTGTGGGCGTTCCCGGCCGAATTGTCGAGTCATTGAGCCCTGAAAAATTGGAACTCGATTTCGAGCACGGAAATATTCCGGATCCTTTATCCGATATCATGAAGATGCTTCTCCAACTCCATAATAAATTAGAGGATAGGGTGAAGCGGCTAGAGCGACTGGAGGATCAAAACAGCAAAAACATCCCCAGCGAGGAGTGACCCCTGTTAGAAAATCTTGGACCATCTAACGGGGCAAGCAGCGGGGCTTTCTAACGGGGTAAACATGGCAAAATACCCAAAATTTTTAATGGAACATTTTCAGAACCCTAAAAATGTCGGGGAGATCTCCGATGCAGATGGGGTTGGCACGGTAGGCAATGCCTCCTGCGGCGATATCATGCAGATGTTCATCAGGGTCAATGACAATAAAATCGCCGAGGCAACCTTTAAAACTTTTGGTTGTGGGGCCGCCATTGCGACCAGTTCCATTCTGACCGACCGGATCAAAGGGGCCACGCTGGATGAGGCTCTTAAAATATCTGAAGAGACTTCGAAGGAGATCCTTTCCCAGTTGCCCAAAGATAAAACCCCCTGTTTCACCATTGCCATGGATGCATTGAGGCTGGCCATTGAGGAATACCGTTGCAAAAGGATGGGAATTCATGAAAAGGGTGGCTTTGACTCCACAAAGATGGAGAAAGATTAAAGGGTTTATTGGGTTAGTTGGGTTATTGGATTAACTCAATAACCCAACTAACCCAATAAACCCGAGTAACTCAAGTAACCTATAAAACTTAAATCAGGAGAAAACGATGACAAAAGAGGAAAAGGTTGTCTTTCTAAAAAATCCAGATAAGGTTCTCGAGCAGCTCATTAGGAACTTCATCAACGAGAATAACCAGAACCGGAGAACCCAACTGGATAATGGCCTCTACTGGGAAGAGCCTCTGGTCGGGTTTGCCTCGGGAACCGATCCGCTCTTCTTTCAATTTAAGTCGCTCATCGGCTCATTTCACCTTACTCCGAGAGAGATCATCGCTGTCGCCTTAAAGGAGAAAGGCAGGGAACTCCTTCTGCCGGAGGTGGAGCAGATTAGCGTCATTTCATGGATCTTACCCACAGCCGAGGACACCCGGAAAAGCAATCGCAAAGAAGAAAATTTTCCTTCTAAACTCTGGGCCTATACAAGGGATTTCGGCGAGGTCTGCAACGGCGCCTTGCGAAGACATGTCGTGGGATTTCTCGAGGATTTGGGGTTTGTGGCTATCGCCCCTCTCCTGATGCCTGCATTTCGATACTTCCGGGATGAAAAGGTCGGCTGGGCTTCTCCATGGTCAGAGCGCCATGTTGCCTACACCTGCGGCCTCGGAACCTTCAGCCTGAATGACGGCTTGATCACTCCGAAAGGAATGGCAGTCCGGATAGGAAGCGTGGTCACCCTTCTTAAACTCACTCCAAGCGAGAGGAAGTTCAGCCACCACAAAGAGAACTGCCTTCTTTTCCGGAACGAGAAATGCGGGAAGTGCATCCCGAGATGCCCTGCCGGGGCCATCACAGAGGAAGGCCATGATAAGGATAAATGCAACGAATACATCAATTCCGAGCCATTAAAAGCAAAACGGCTGGGATATGGTTTGAATAATCCTCCTCCTGCCTGCGGCCTCTGCCAGACCGGAGTGCCCTGTGAATTCGAAATCCCCAGGCCCGACCTCATCGCCTGATAAACGGGACAGGCTACTTTTTCTTCCAGTTGCATAAACGGCCACGGGTAAACCGCTCTTCAAGGCTTCGGACGGCGATTGAGTTGACATGTTAAGGGAATCGGCAGACTTCACCTAAGGTGAACTCCAGCAGGGGTCGGGGACGTATGTGCTGATCGACTTAAAGGTTCGCCCCGAAGCCTTTACGACCGGTTCACCCATGTCCGTATGACTAAATTTTCTGCAATGTTAAGGTTTTTCTCCTCGGTTAGCAAAACTCACAACCCTGAAAAGTAGCCTGTCCCCTTTTTATCTACGGATGCTGCTGTGTCCCGTAACTCCCCGCTTCAGCTAAAAACTCCCCACTTGACAAATTATGAGCATATGCTTATAATTGTTTTATGGCGCGACCGAGAAAATGCCGGTTTGTGGGATGCAGGCCAAATGCTTATTATTTCAAGCCCAGGGGGATCCCCTTGTTTAGGCTTGAAGAGGTATCTCTTCACATGGACGAAGTGGAGGCCTTGAGGCTTGCCGATTTCGAGGGACTTTACCATGAGGATGCGGCGCAAAAGATGAAGATATCTCGTGCAACATTTGGACGGATTATTGACCAGGCCAGGCACAAGGTGGCAGAGGCCCTTCTCAAAGGGAAGGCACTGAAAATCGAGACCAATATCAAAGAGAAAGGAGAAAGTCATGAAGGTAGGATTTGCTGTTCAAAAGGATGAAGGTATTGAGAGCCAGGTTTACAATCATTTTGGTTCGGCACCGGCGTTTATTCTTGTCGATGCGGAGACAAGAGAGGCAGTGACGGTGCAAAATAGCGATCTTCAGCACGTCCATGGCATGTGCAATCCTGTTTCAGCCCTGGGTGGGAAAGAGGTTAGCGCAGTGGTCGTCGGAGGTATCGGACAAGGGGCCCTGATGAAGTTAAATGCCATGGGAGTAAGAGTCTATGAAGCAGGAGCCCGAACAGTGAAAGAGAATCTTCAATTACTCGGTGAGAATAGGCTTCAGGAACTTTCTATGAATGGTTGCTGTAAAGGTCACCAGGGGGGATGCAGCCATTAAGAGAAGGCAGGGGCAATTGGGAAGGAGACACCCACCCTCTTATTAGCAGGCTGATCCTTACCCGCTGGGCACAAGGGTGTAATATGGATAAGCCAGCGATCATTGCATTAAATCCGAAATCCGAATGTCGAAATCCGAAACAATGACCAAAATTCGAATCTCAAATGACCCAAACCCCTCTTTCAGGGAGGATGTTTTGAATTTGGAACATTTAAAATTTGAATTTGTTTCGAATTTCGTATTTCGATATTCGAATTTCCACCCCTTTGATACCCGGACGAGCAAAGAGCCTTTGTGTCCAGCCCCCCGAGATATGGGACACGGTTAGTATAGCAGGAGAGGATCTTTATGAAAGATCTGGAGTGTCAACAGGCTGAGCAACATCCTTCCCTAACTCATCTCTTCACATCTTTTTTAAGACTGGGGGCTACCGCATTCGGCGGGCCTGCCATGGTTGCCTACATTCGTAAGATGGCTGTTGAGCAAAAGCATTGGCTGGATGAAAAGACCGCCCGTGATGGTATTGCCTTATGTCAGACCATACCGGGTGCAACAGCCATGCAGATGTCTGCGTACATTGGCTTCAGGGCAAGGGGAGTAGGAGGCGCTGCCGCAAGTTTCATTGGATTTGGACTTCCTGCATTTCTTTTCATGATGATCCTCTCTGCCCTCTATGCGAGGACGCATACTTTACCCTCCGTTGTTTCAATATTTAATGGACTTCAGGCCATCGTTGTTGCCCTTGTCGCTAATGCAGCTTTATCATTTGGTAGGACTTCCATAAAAAACTGGAAGAATGTTATCAATGCAATTATTGCTGCACTTCTATTTGGATTGAAGGTCAATCCCATCCTCGTCATTGTAATAGCTGCAATTTCAGGGGTGATCCTTTATCACAAACAACCTCTTCTTCCCGCAGTAAGTCCCGCGAACAAGGTGCACGCTCCAAAATCTCTTTTATTAATAGTGTTGGTTACAGCCATAGGGTTTACAGCCTTTTATTTTTTAGACCGAAAGCTGTTCGACCTTGCCACCCTCATGTTCAGGATCGATCTATTTGCCTTTGGGGGTGGTTTTGCCTCTGTCCCTCTTATGTTTCACGAAGTCGTTGAGGTTCGACGATGGATGGATGGTCCCACCCTCTTGAACGGAATTGCCATGGGGCAGGTAACTCCAGGGCCTATTGTAATTACGGCAACCTTCATAGGTTACTTGTTACATGGTTTTCTTGGAGGGCTTGTCGCAACGGTCAGTGTGTTTTTGCCTTCGTTCATGATCGTCATCGGCATTGTGCCCTACTTTGACAGGATGCGAACCTCGCCTTATTTTAACAGGGTTCTCACTGGCATCCTATGTTCTTTTGTGGGACTTCTGCTAACTGTCACCATACACTTTGCCTCAAATATCCCTTGGGATCTTCCACGCCTCGTTATCACGGTCGGGGCTTTTATTGCTCTCCTAAAAAAGGCGGATATCCTCTGGGTCGTCCTAATAGGGACAGGAATCTCTTTGATTGTATTGTAGCTCGTCCGATGTGCCATGGGGCAGGGGGAAAGAAACGTTCTCTTTATGGGGTTTTATCTTTTCGACCTTCAACATAGTCCTTGTACTCCTTAAGGAGGACACTTTTGTACTCCTGTCGGGCGGAAGGCGGAATGTAATTATTATTCTTTTCCAGCCTATTGAGGATTTCTTCGGCGGTCTCCTTGTTCGGGTGTCTCTCTTCAGAGTAAAGCTCAGCCATAACTTCGTCTAAACCATTCACTCGGACCTGTATCCCATCAGGAAATCTCAATATACGCCGACTAACTGTTGGCGTTTCAGGTTCTCAGCCCACTCATCCATCCCCTTCGACTTGGGAGATTTTATACTCTGTCATAGGATACCTCCTCAAACACCTTTGGGTTGAAATTTATCCCTCAGGGCTTGCATGAGACATGGCAGACTCCTGCAGGAGTTTCGACGGCGTAAGGAAAATATTTCCTTTTAAACCACAAAGCCACATTGACCAGGCTGATCAGGACCGGAACTTCCCTCAGAGGCCCGATCACCGCCGCAAAGGCTCGTCTGGAAATGATCCCCTACTTTCCAATGTTTTGCCCCCCATCTTCACCGAAGGGATAACGGCTCGCATAAAGACAATATCCTTTTTCTTACCCATACTATTGTATTACCCGGCTATTCTTCCGGCCCGAAACCATCCTTTTGTCTTCTTGCAGATAGATACAAGAAAAAGCATGGTAGGAACCTCTATTAGGACTCCGACGACAGTGGCAAGCGAAGCCCCCGACGCTAACCCGAAAAGCATGGTTGATGTTGCGATGGCAACTTCGAAATGATTGCTCGCACCTATCATGGCAGAAGGAGCAGCATCCTCGTATCTGAACTTCCACCATCTGGCCAATCCGTAAGTTATCCAGAAAATAAGGTTGGTCTGTATGAAAAGAGGGATGGCGATCCATAATATTGTCAATGGTTGGGTCAAAATGACATCACCCTTAAATGAAAAAAGGAGAATTAAGGTTGCAAGCAAGGCAATGATAGAAACGGGTGTAAGCCGATGCAAGAAATTTTTATTAAACCATTCTTTTCCCTTCGATTTTATTACCCATTTCCGGGAAAAAAATCCTGCAACAAGCGGAAGGGCAACATAGATGGCGATAGATAAAACAAGTGCCTGCCAGGGAACCGGAAGCCTGCCCACTCCTAAGAGAAAACCGCCAAGAAGGCCATAAAGCACCAACATTGAAAGCGAGTTTATGGCGACCATAACAAGCGTATGTCCATCATTTCCTTTTGCAAGATATCCCCACACAAGCACCATTGCAGTACAGGGGGCAATCCCCAAAAGGATGCAACCCGCAAGATAGCTTCTCCATAACGGGACTTGGAGCAATTTAACACCATCCTGTAAAATCACCGTCCCGGCGCCATGCGTCGCTCCCACTGGCAGATCCATGCCAAAAGGCATTTTTACATAATCAACTGCATCAACCCCTATGAACACTTTGAATAAATAACCAAGAAAAAACAGTCCAATTGCATACATGGTGAATGGTTTAATTGCCCAATTTGCAAAAAGCGTCAAAACCACGGGTTTAGCCGACTTCCCCGCTTTTACGATTTCTGCAAAATCAATTTTCACCATGATTGGATACATCATAAAAAACAGACAGATAGCGATCGGGATTGAAATAGTAGGTGCGTTATTTACATAAATAGCAAGACCGTCCAGATATTTAGCGATGCTTGGGGCAATTTTCCCCAACACAACGCCAGCTCCCATGCAGAGAATCACCCACACCGTCAGATACTTTTCAAATACACCAAGACCCCTTTCGACTTTTGCTTCACTCATTTTTACACCTCCGAGTTAGTCGCGCTGAATTGATAATAATTTTACAAACCCACCATCAAAGGAGATAAATCTAACCTACACCCAAAAACATCACACGAAAGATCCACAACGTCAAATAGCGATCCAGGAACGAGAGTTTTTTAGTAATCTGTTCTCCGGCCATTTTGTTTATTCTCCGTTCTTGAGATTCTTACGCATCATCCTGATTGTAATATTAATCCAGCGATAAAAATGTCATGCTGAATTTATTTCAGCATCTCATGAGACCCTGAAACAAGTTCAGGATGACAACTTTATTAATTTCCCTATTACGACATAGTTTCTAAATGGGGAGGATTCGATTCATCAGGTTTTGAATTTTACCAGATTATTCAACCGGCGACCTGCCGGTTTCAGACCCCTCAGGTTCCTCCAAAACCGATGGTGACCTTGTTTCCCTCGACAATGACCGGTATCTGTCTGCTTCCTTTCGAATATTTTAACATCTCTTCAAGTGTTGCTTTGTCTCCGACATCCAGGAAGATTGCCTTGTCGCCATAGGCTTCCCGAGCCTTAAGGGTATAGGGTCAACCAGCCGTGCCATAAATCTTCACCTGTAAAGACATTTCAACACCTCCTGCTCTTTCTTTCATTGGGTTTTATCAGGCCTTCTTAAGTCTTTCATTTTATACCATGCCGGACTCCATACCAAATTCATCAGGGGAGGATTCTTTTCAGAAGATCCCTCGATGCGTCGATCTTTCGTTGAATGTCCAGATCGGCCTTCATTCCAGGATGCATCAGGGTTAAATAATTTTCGTAAGTGTTTTTACCATCGGAGCGCGGAATCTTTTTCTTCTGCTCGATCAATATCGACTGAAGTTCTTTGAGGCCCTGGAGATCTTTCGCATGTTTGGGGTCTTCTATCTTTTCCTGGATCTCCTCGATTTTTTTCTGGATTAACCTTGCGGACAAAACATCCGCAAACTCATAAGATCCCTTTAATAGATTTAAATTCAGCCTTCCGACATGAATGCCGAAGGCATCGGCCTGAACATACAGGGAACGGCTGATCTGTTTTGGAAACACGAAAGAACGATCGTTCCCTCCGATTACGATCGAAATGGGTTGAACGTCCCTAACAAGGATTTCAATCTCAGGCGGGGTTAAATGGGCAAGAACGATCAGATGGTCGCAGGATGATTTGAGACGTTGGACCGTCTCTGCGGCAGCTTTGACCGGGTTATCGATGAAATAGTCTTTTAACTCCTTTTGAATCGGAGGAGAAATGTCAGCCGTGACCAGGCCCAGGATTCCGATCTTAATACCTCCCACTTCTTTGATGATGTATGGCTTAAAAACGTGTTTTCCTGTCTTTTTCTCTTTGAGATTTGCCGAGAGGAATGGAATTGTTGATTTTTTTTGAAGATCCTTCAGATATCCGACACCCAATCCCAGGTCGGTATCCCCGATATTCAGGGCGTGATAACCCAATGTTTCATATAACTTCAAGACAAACTCCGCTCTTCGCCTGGCCTGTTCGCGTCCCCGGGGCTCGCTGAAATAACTGACGACCAGCGCATCGCCCGCATCGAGGATGAGGAGATTTTTAACTTCTTCCTTAACTGTTTTAAGATAGTGGGACCTCCTGGGCAATCCTCCGTTATCTCCCCCGTCAGGGCAGGTCCCGCAAGGCTCCACCTCTCCCAGGTTGTTCGAGGTATAGATCAATGTGAGGGAGGTTTCGTTTCCGATGCTGGGATCAATATGGATGAACAAAAAGGCTAAGACAATAAAAAAACAGGCAAGAGATATTTTGACTTTCATGTTGTTCCCTATTCTTTTTTTGATTCAACAAATTCCGCAGGGATTTTAATACCAACGTTGCGGAGCGTTTCAAACAGTAGCGTTCGTTTCTCCGTGAACTCATCGGAGAAAAGGGGAGAGCACTTCTCAATGCCTATCTGATCCCGCAATAATTTAAAGGCAAAGGCTTGGCAGGTCAGAAGGCCGCATCTTTTACAATTCGTTCCCGGAAGCAGTTTGACAATATCGGTCGGTTTCAACTCCTGCCTCATGGTGTAATCAGGCTGGATCTTGTCCCGATTCTGATACGTCTCGTTTACCAGGTCCTGAATCCACTTTAAGAGCGCTTCGGCTTCCTGCTCATCGTCAATTTTGGTCAACGTGATGTGGTTGGCATGAAGGGTGATGAGCTTCTCGCCTTTCTTGATCGTTAACGTCAACGCCGGATGATTGAAGAGACAATCTTTCAACGTGGCGTTCAGGTAGGGGAAAGCTTCATAGACTTCCCCGGATACTTCCGCAATGACACGAAGCTTCTCAGGGTCTGCCAGACAGGGAAGGGTGCGAGTGATTTTGTAAGATTGAAGTAACATGATTTCCTCACAGAAGAATGATGAGCAATATTCCTGCCAGGGCAAAAAAGAACAGGGCGGTGAACAGTTTGATGGTCGAAGTCCTTCGCTGGAGGAAGAAGGCCAATTGTTGGGAGGTCGTTCCCCAATAGACAATACCAAAGATCGTCAACAAGGGCAGGATATAAACGATGTTGTATAGAATGAGGTAAAAAACAGCGCTGTCTCGAAGGGAGGGAATATTGGTAACGAAGAGGATGGTGGGAAGATAGACCTGACTGGTACAGGTGGATTGCAACAGCGTGACAATAAAACCGATGACGACCGCGGCAAGCAAAAACCGCCTTGTCTTAATTTCTTTGCCCGCCTCGAGGTCTCCCTCTCTTGCCCGGATGATCCGGTGAATCCTTCTCTTTAATGAATCCGGCACCTGGAGGGTCATCTTGGCGGGTCGGCCTCTCTTGACCTGGACATAATCGTAAAGGCTAAAGACCCCGAGGAAGAGGGAGAGAGCAAACGTGGCCAGAAAGATGATTCGGGAAAAGAGGGGGAAAAACGAAAACTGCTGAACGAAGCTGAGAATCCCAAATCCAAGCAATAGATGGGTGATAAAACCTGCGCCGGTAAAACCCATTCCGACCCATAAGATTTCTCTTCGTGTCCGTCCCATCATGGTGAGGTAGGAGATAAAAAAAACGAGCGTAGCTAACGCACAGGGATTTAACCCCTCGATCAAACCAGCCACGAGAATAGCCAAAAGCCCAAACGATTTAAACCGTTCGATCATCGAGGTTTCCGCTTGTTGCATTTCTCTTTCTTCCACCTTGAGGGTGGGGGTTGTCTCCATCTTTTCATAAGTGGCTATGAGGGCCTCCAACTTCGATTCCGTGATCTCTCCCGGGGAAAGGTAATCGTTGCCAATGAAAATGCTCGGCGCAATCAAACGTTTCTCCGGCGGAAGAGCGAGCCGGTTTGATAGGGTTTCATTCAGGCGCTTCCCATCGTCCGTATTCAAATCAATGGATTTGACACGGAGGTGAGGATATTTTTCACTGATATACTTAAGCAGGTAACTTGCCCGATCGCATTTGGGGCAGCCCTTCTGATAAAAGTAGGCCAGTTCCACTGAAAACTTCTTCCCAGAAGTCAGGACCTTCGACGGGATTTCGAGAGGAGGCAGCGTCGGAGTAAGGGAGCCTTTCATCTGATATTCGATGATCAGGGGATCCAGCTTTTCCATCACCTCTCGTTCCCCGAAGAGCATCTGATCTCCGATAAAGAGAACCGGTAGTTCATCCGCCTTCCTTTGAAATCTTTTCTCAAGCTTGGCCAAGGCCTCGTAAAAAGTCGGGTTGGCCATGTCAAAAGTTTTTATATCCAGAAAAGGATACATCGTTTTAAGTGTGGGCACATAACTCTGAAGAATGGCCTGGCATTGGGGGCAATCCTCGGCATAGAAGAGGTATATCTGGATCGGGGAGGATGGCTGTGCCTGTGCAAGGGGCGCCAGGAAAAGAAGAAGGCCAAAGAAGAGAATCATCCATTTTTTCACAAGTCTCGCCTCCATGAAATCTTACAATGACATTCCCAGATAAAACAGGTAAATCCCTACCAGCACGACAATCGAACCACCGACCCTTTTTCCCCAGGTGGTGATATTCAATATCCCTCTCGATTTGATAAAATTTTCTGCAAAGCCCGTGGCCGTTCCCGCCAGAAAGATCAGGGCGCAATGGCCAAGGGCATAGATAAATAACAGGGAGGTTCCGTAAACGACATCTCCTTTTGAGGCAACAAAAGTCAAAATGAGGGCTAACACAGGAGTCGCGCAGGGGGAAGAAATAATCCCAAAGAAGAAGCCGAGGAGTAGTGCTCCTAATATCCCTCTTCTCTTTGGCTGAAGATGAACCGGCACGGGAAGGTTCCACTCGAAAATGCCGACAAGCTGTAAGCCGATAATGACAGCAATCGCTCCGGCGATATAGTACCACACGCTGCTGAACAAACCGAAGAGCCCTCCCACCAAAGAAGCAATAGCACCCAGAATAGTGAAAGTAATTGAGAGGCCGAGGATAAAAGTCAGCGAATATAGAAAAGCCTTCCGTCGGTCTCCTTCGGAATACCCGCCCACATATCCGATCACCAGGGGAATGGTCGCCAGAACACAGGGACTCGAAGAGGAAAGGACGCCTCCGATGAAGACGCCAAGATAAGCAAGAAAAAGATTGTCATTAAGGGCTTGGGCAAGATGATTCAGAAGGGTTTCCATAATCATTTCACCCCCATCTTCTCAAATACCTTCTTGATCTGCTCTTTATCCATAAACCCCACATGCCGGAAAACTTCCTGGTTCTTTGCATCGAAGAATATTTGAGTCGGGATGAGCCGTATTCCGTTAACTCTGGTAAGCTCTCGTTCTTGATAAACTTCAATTATTTTGATGACGACACGCCCCTTGTATTCCTCTGTCAATTCTGCAAGGATGGGGGCCATCTTCTTGCAGGGAATGCACGTTCCTGCTCCAAAATCAATGAGCTTCGGTAGAGGGATGTTAGCAACCCCCTTGGGAAACCGTTCGGGTTTCGATTGAGGGAAAGCGACCTGAGGTAAGGAAGGGAGAATCAGCGAGAAGAACAAAAGGAATAGGGTAGTGTATGAAATCTTTCTTCTGATTTGCGTCATCGCATAACCTCATCTTTAATAAACGAAATCTCTTTTCAGCTTACACGAAGCTTAAAAGGAATGACTTCTCACTGTTCCCGGGTCGCCTGATCAACCTGTGGTTTCAAAATCTCTTTGAGGAATAAAAAGGCATCCTCCTTATCCTCGTCAAGAACAATCCTCACCAGCCTGAGCAGTTCCTCGGAATCTAATTTTAAATTTACAGGTTTTATAATCAATTGCTTTCCTCCTGTAGCCATTTCTTAATCTCTTCCACTTTCGGAAGTTTTCCAGAGACTTTCACCACTCCATTCACAACGAGGGCGGGCGTGATGAGCACACCGTAATTGGTAATGGCTTTGATATCCTGGACTTTAATGACTTCTGCTTCAATACCCAACTCCTTCACTGCCTCTTTAGCTCGCTCCGCAAGCTGGTTGCATTTGGCTCACCCCATACCTAAAACTTCGATTTTTCTCATCTTCAACCTCCTTATCCGTTTACGTAAAATAATGTCCAAAGGTCATCCCGGTGATCGTTGCCATGATGACGACCAGGGCTATGTATGTGAAACCTTTTTTTAGCCCCATCACACGAATGATGACGATCATGCTGGGCAGACTTAATGCAGGACCTGCCAGAAGGAGTGCCAGCGCAGGACCCCGGCCCATCCCCATGTCAAGAAATGCCTTAATAATCGGGACCTCTGTCAGTGTAGCAAAGTACATGAGGGCTCCGAAAACAGAAGCAATAAAATTGGAACGGAGAGAATTACCTCCTAACCATTGTTGAATTAGGGTTTCCGGAATAAGGGCTTTAATCATCCCTGCTGCGAAAACCCCGAGAAGAAGCCAGGGGGTGATAAGCTTCACAAATCCCCACGTTGCCACCAGCCATTCCTTGATCTCTTCCTTGTCATACCAGAGTCGCAAGGTGACAAAGAGAACTAAAAAGAAAATCCCTGTCAATATCCATCTCTTCTGCGAGGCAAAGATGAGTATTCCTACCAGAGAGGCAAAATAGATAAGCAACACATGGCCTTTCTTCCCCCCCTCCAGAATACCAAGGGCCATGGATTGCTCCATTTTTTCCTTTTCATCCTTACGGAAGAGAAAAGCCATGATGAGACCAATAACTATGGAAAAGGCAATGGCGCCAATCGCCCTTCCTGCTCCGAGATCAAGACCTAAAAGTCTCGCAGAATAGACGATTGCAAGAACGTTAATGGCTGGGCCTGAATAAAGGAAGGCTGTGGCTGGTCCGATCCCTGCCCCCCTTTGATAAATTCCGGAAAACAGGGGCAGCACCGTACAGGAGCAGACTGCAAGGATGGTCCCTGATACAGAAGCCACACCGTAGGATAAAATCCTCTTGGCTTGCGCTCCAAAATACTTCAGCACAGAAGCCTGAGAGATGAAGACTCCGATGGCGCCGGCGATGAAAAATGCCGGCACCAGACAGGTCAGCACATGGGCCGAAAGATAATCCAGAAACACATCCATTCCGCTTTTGATAACAAGGCTTAACAATCTTCCCATTCCTTTCCGATCACAGGGAACGCATCAGTCTGCTCTGCTCGCTCACCCGATTCTTTAAAACGATGCCGATACTGTCCAAGATCTCGAAGACCTTTGGGTCCCTCACCTTCACCATTACCTTCACTCCATCTTTTCGGGTGGTAACGAGATGACTTTTCTGCATCAGTGAAATATGGCGGGAGATATTGGACTGTTCACCATTGATCGCCGGAACGATCTCGCAGATGCATCTTTCTCCACCCCGCAGAAATTCGAGAATTTTTAATCGAGTAGGCTGGGCAAGGGCCTTTAAAACTTCAGCCTTCATTTCAAGAACCCTTTCTTCCATAAATTCCTCCTTGCATATATGATTCATTAATCATATAATCCTAAAGTCATAATTTGTCAATGAAATATTTTTTGTAGTAATTTAGCTGTTTGAAATAAATTTTAAAAATCCCTCCCCGCCTCCCTTTTCCAAAGGGAGGAGTAAAACATTCCTTTTTAAAAAGGGGGATAACAATTGGTTCTCCCCTTTGGAAAAGGGGAGTTAGAGGGGATTTTGTCAAAATTTTTAACTCAATTGGGGTTATAATATTTTAATCTCTGTGTCTTTGAAACTTTGTCTGCTTGTTGGTATAATGTGGATGTGAAAAGAGCAGCCTATCCCCTACTAATCCTCTCTGTCATTTTTGCCCTTTTATTTGGGGGAGAAGGATTGGCACAAACACCCTCCCCATCTAATCAAATCTACTTTTTTTACGCTCAGGATTGCGAGCCCTGCCAGACCATCCTTCAAGGCTATCTTCCCACTCTTAAACCCATCTACCCTTTCCTTGAGATCAAAACCTTTGATCTTGGAAATCCTGCCTATTATGAGGCTCTTTCAAAATTGGAGAACCGATTCGGCAAAAAAGAGAACGAACTGCCGGTCCTCATCATCGGAAATCATCTCCTCTCCGGAGAGAGGGAGGTGATGGAAAAACTCAACCCCCTTATTCTCGAATATCAGGCCAAAGGGGGAATTCCAACCCCGCCTATTGAAATCCCATCTGCCATTGCTTCGCCCGCATCCGGAACAAGCGCCGTCTCAATCGATCTCACCTATTTTCACCAGAAGGGATGTCCAAGATGCGATCGGGCAAACGCCCTGCTGAAATATCTTTTGGGAAGATACCCTAAACTGAACATTAAAGAGGTCGATCTCAACACCCCTGATGGCAAGCGTCTCAACGAAATCCTTTCAAACCGGCTCCAACTCCCCTCTGAAAAGAGGTTGATTGCACCGGCCATCTTCATCGGAAACGATTATCTCCCGCCGGAGGAGATTGTCTTGTCCAGAGTGGAGTCATTGATCCTTAAGTATGAATCCACAACGCCGTCACCAACCGATCGAAGGGACCCTCTGGCGGGCGGGCCATCACCCACACAAGAAGAGATTACAAAAGCCGAAGAGACAATGGTTGAGCGTTTCAAATCTTTTGGACTCCCGGCCATCCTAATCGCAGGCTTGATCGAGGGGCTCAACCCCTGTGCCCTGGCCACCCTGGTCTTCTTCATCTCCTATCTCACCATGATCGGCCAGGGACGAAAACAGATCCTGATGGTGGGATTGGGCTTTTCAGGAACAGCCTTCTTGACCCACCTGTTGCTGGGCATTGGAATCCTCGGGTTCATCCAGCATTTCTCCTTCCTTCCCCTATTCTCCCGTGTCGTTTATCTGATCACCTTTCTATTGAGCCTTTTTCTCGCCATTTTTAGTCTCTACGACTACATCCAGTTGAAAAAGGGAAAGCCCTCCAGGATGAAACTCCAGGTGCCTGATTTTTTAAAAAAGAGGATTCACTGGATCATCCGGACAAGAAGCGCTGAACTGGAGGGATCTCATGGAGGCCAGACGCTTCGTTTCTTACTGGCCTCGGTCCTGATTGGTTTCATTGTCACCCTTTTGCAATCGACCTGCACAAGCCAGGTCTATCTCCCCACGCTTCTTTTGGTCACACATATCCCTTCCCTCAGGGGAAGCGCGGTTTTTTATCTCGTTCTTTATAATCTCGTTTATATTCTTCCTCTGCTCGTCATCTTTGGTATCGTTTATTGGGGAGTGACCTCGGAACAACTCTCTTTCTTTCTTCAGAGAAGGGCATCCACCATCAAACTCCTCACCTCTTTCTTCTTCTTTGCCCTCGCAGGGATATTGATTTTTGCCCTGATATAGGGGATAAATAGTAACTTCTGCTCACCTCAAGAGAAACCAACGGAGGAAGAATGAAACGGAAAACCATTATCATTGGAGCTATTATTGTTGTACTGGCCGGCGCTTTTCTCTTCTACTTTTTTTATCTCCAGAACCCAAGCCGGCAAGTCCTGGCACAAGTGAACGGAGAAAAGATCACATTGAAAGAGTTCAACAAAGAATTAGAAAAAGTGGAATCGCCTTTAAAAGAGATGGTTAGGGAAAATCCGCAACAACTTCTTGAGGGGATCATTATGAACAGGGTTTTTCTTCAGGAGGCAAAAAAGCAGGGGCTAACCCCTCCCATCAAAACCTATAAAGATACGGATAAGGATGCCTTATCGCCTGAAGAGGCTCTCATCGGCGAGCTGGTGAAAAAGAAGTTTTCTACTCCTCCAACTGTAACCAAAGAAGAAATAAAAACATTTTATCCCTTATTGAAAGACCGATTGGGTGGACAACCTCTGGACAAAGTATCTCCCATCATTGAACAGTTCATCCGCGAAATGAAGCAACAGGAAGAGATGAAGCAGTATGTCACCGAGCTCCGCACCTCCGCCAAAGTTGAAATCGACCAGATCCGTCTTGAGAAGATTGCCTCCAAACCTCCTGAATCGAATACGGAGGAAGAACTGAAGAAGGCTTTTGCCGGCGGAAAGCCTCTTCTTGTTGATTTCGGAGCAAATTCCTGTCTCCCCTGCCGGCAGTTAAGACCGATCCTTAAAGAACTCAGTAAAGAATTCACGGGCAAGGCCGAGATTCTTGTGATCGACGTCTATAAATATCAACATCTGGCAAGGGAATATAAAATCGCGGCCCTTCCCACGCTGGTCTTTTTCGATAACAAAGGGAAAGAAGTATTTCGACATCCTGGGGCGATGAACAAAGACCAGATTGCCGCAAAACTGAAAGAAATCGGAGGGGGCAGCTGATTTCGAATCTCATAACCCCTCCTTTCCTCCCCTTAAGTTAAGGGGAGGTAGGGTGGGGTTACTCCAATTCGCAATTTGAAATGTATCTTCTACCCTGATTTCCTGCTATCCTGATGTCTTGATATCCTGACGACCATGGATACACTCACCTTACTTCTGATCGCATTCGGATTGTCAATGGACGCCTTTGCCGTCTCCGTCAGTAACGGGATGACTATTAAGCATCAGAGGGCAAATCATGCCTTTCGAATCGGAATATTCTTTGGTTCTTTTCAGGCATTGATGCCTTTGATCGGCTGGTCAGCGGGGCTTAACCTGAGAGATCTCATCTCAGGCGTGGATCACTGGATCGCCTTCGGCCTCCTCAGTTTGATCGGTTGTAAGATGATTTATGAATCGACGAAGATGGGAGGAAAGAGAAAAGAAACGTTCCCTTTAAGCCTCTGGATGCTCCTGATGCTTTCCATTGCCACAAGCATCGACGCCCTGGCAGTGGGAATCAGCTTTGCTCTATTGAATATTTCCATTATCACACCGATCCTTGTGATTGGAACCGTAACTTTTATTTTGTCATTTCTCGGCGTTTTAATCGGCAACAAGGCTGGTCACTTTTTCGAGAAAAAGATAGAAGTCCTGGGCGGTCTCATCCTGATCGGTATCGGCGTCAAGATACTGATCGAACATTTAAACTGAAGAAAGTCAGGGGATTAAGAAAAAGGAGGTCAAGATGGGATTCTGGGATCTTAAAACGTTAACGCTGGATGAGTTTCGGCCTGGCATCTGGAGTAAAATCGACTCCGGAAAAAATTTAACGATGGCTGTCATGGAAATCGCTCCCAACAAAGAAGGCATTGCCCATGACCATCCTTTCGATCAGTGCGGATTAGTGGTGGAAGGTGAAATCGAGATGTCCATCGGGGATGCGAAGAAATTACTCAGACCAATGGAAACTTACTTTATCCCTGCCGGAGTAAATCACAACTGGAAGACCCTCGCCTCATCGGCAAAGATTTTAGATGTCGTCCTCAAGCAGGGTTAAAGAATATAAAATGGCCGGGATCCTATCCCCCCTTCAATCCCCGGTCTAATAGCTAAATCCCATTGTCAAAACTTTACATTTTTGATAAGGTAGGCCTATCTTCAGCTTATCCTCAATGGAACTACCACCAGCTACAAGCTGGTGGATTCATTACCGACTGAATTCGGCTCCCGCCAGAAGCGGGTCCGCCTCTGGCGGAAAAGACAAAACATATCGGCACAGAAATCCTCACGAGGGAAAACCCGAAAAACCCGGTTGCGAGTCGAAACAACCTGCGCACAGTGTGCATACTAAAGTCTTCGCCTGAAGGCGAGGGTTTTTCTCCCTGAGTGAGACAATAAGCAAACCCTTATGCCAAATGGAAACAACCATTCACGAAATCAATGAAGTCATCGCCGCCTAATATCATGAGATTTATCATCTCCCTCTCCCCCATTGGGAGAGCAAATAATAATCCCCTCTCCCCTGGAAGACTGTGTCGTAATGGGGAAATAGTAAAAAATGTCATGCTGAACTTGTTTCAGCATCTAATAAAATCAACGGCTTAGAGACCCTGAAATAAATTCAGGGTGACAAAACAGTAATTACGACACAGTCTCTGGCGGGAGAGGGTGGGGGTGAGGGGGGATTTAACATCAAATTTGATGTTGACTATTTATGGAATTCACTGTAGAATTTTATGAAACAGAATTAGGGCGATGCCCCATTCGGGAGTTTTTGAATGGGCTTAAAGAAACAGACCCAAATGATTTTGCAGCTATCTTGGCGGGGCTCGCCAAGTTGCGAAACAGGCAATATCATAGGCCACCCCTATCAAAGCCTATCGGTGGGGACCTTTTTGAACTCCGGCATGTGGGCAAGCTAAATACAAGAGTGCTTTATTTTTTCGCCAAAGGTCAGAGGATTATTGCAGTTCATGGAATACGAAATAAAGCAAAAGAGATTTCAAGGCGAGATCGCAAAGCAGCATTGGAGAGAAAGGTGGATTGGCTATTGAGGAATCAATTATGAGAAGACAAACAAATTTTGACCTTTATCTTCAAGAGCAGTTGAAGGATGCGGGTTTTGCAGAAAGGTTCAGAAAAGCCGGCGAAGCCTGGGATGTAGCACTTAGACTTGCCTCTCTCCGTAAAGCTTCAGGATTATCCCAGAAAGAGCTGGCAAAACAGGTTGGGACATCTCAGCAGCAAATCAGCCGTTTGGAGTCCCCCTCTTATGAAGGCCATTCCTTAAGTATGTTGCGACGAGTAACAGAAGTTCTTGGGGCAACCCTCCATGTGGAAATTCAACCCAAGAGGAGCCCGTCGAGACAAATCGTTGCTGAACCAGAATCAATTTACAGAGTTAAAAAGAAACAATAATAAGCCCCTCCCCCTTGAGAGGATGAGTCGTAATTATAGTGGTAATTAGAAAACGCAGTAGCAGCATCCATTTAAAATATGACCCTGCCATTTTTAGATTGCGGATTGAAAAACCCAAAATCTCAAACCGGATATCTGAAATTAAATTGTTTGGAGTCTTTTTTACACTTTAAACCAGCGGCGTTGGAGACCGTAATAGAGAATCAGCCCTGCCAGATAAGCCACTCCCATGTTCCACATGGCAATACCAGCAGTGACGAGAAGAACGAACAGATTCTGCTTCTTTAGTTTGATATCTTTAACGACTAACGCCAGTTCCACTCCGGCAAAGAAGAGAATCACCCCTAAAATGGAACGAGGGAAAACCTGAAAGAGGAAAGCCACAGAATCACTTAAAAAGAGCCCCACTAAAACCACCATGGCGCCTAAAATTACCAGCGCCCCGCCAGTTCTGGCGCCGAACCGGATGTGTCCGGCCATGCCTCCCGCTCCATGGCACATGGGGACGCCGCCGAGAAAAGCACTGACCAGATTCATGAGGCCATGATCGATGGAGATGGTCTTGGCTGTCACCTTGCGGTCAGGGAAGCAGGAATTATTCTCTGCAACCGTCCCGATGATGGCATTGCCAAGAGTGAGAGGAGCTTGAGGAATTCCCAAAAGGATAAAACCCGAAAGGAGTTCTTTCAATGAAATCTTTCCAAAAGTTAATTCAGGCAAACGAAACTGGATGCAACAGTTAGAGAGTTCATTAACCAAATTCGGCCTAAAAATAAATGTGATGATGATTCCGTATCCCAACAGTGCTAACATCGCTGGAAGACGGCGGCTGTTGAGGAGGAGGAGAGTTAGGATGACGCCTCCCAAAGCAATCACCGGTTGGGTTTTCATCATTCCCAACCCCTCCACAACAAAACTCAGGCCTAATCCTAACATGATTCCCCGCACTACCGGTTTCGTGGTGACCCTTTCAATCCAGGTAATCGCGCCGGTCAGTCCCATCAGAAGCCAGAAGAGGCCCGTAAAGATTCCGGATCCCCAGATCATTCCGGGAGTGATGCTTCCGGATTGAGCAATGGCCATTCCGCCAATGGCCTTCATCGGTTGAACAGGCATGGGTGTTTTGAAATAAAGCCCCACAAAGATTTTGAAGAGTCCGAAGGCAACGAGAATGCCTACGGGGTCCATCTGATTAAGGGTGATGTAGCCCACAACAAAAGGGATGAGAGTCCCCAGGTCGCCAAAGGCGCCTGCAAACTCCATCCGGTTATAGTCGTTGCCCCAGAGTCGCATATCAACCCCGTGATTCGTGTTCCGGCCTACCCCTGCCTGCCGGTAGGCAGGGGCAGGCCGGCGTGATTCGTATTATTTCTTAAGAAAAATATTTAAAACGAGCCTTTCTGAAATTTTTGCCTTACCCTCTTCTCCGCAACCGCCTGCAGTTCTTTGAAAAGGGAATCTGCCCTCTGAACGAAGGCCTTCGCTTTAGGAGTCAATTGAGCTCCTCCGCCCTCTTTGCCGCCCAATTTCGTCTCCACCATTTTAAACCCCGCCCTCTGCTCAATCTTTTTAATGACCCCCCAGGCATGTCTATAGGACATCCCGAATGCGTCGGCCGCCCGTTGAATGGAGCCCAATCGATCGATGGTTAAAAGAAGTTCAGTCTTCCCCCCTCCGAGAACGACCTCTCCCCTATTCTCAATCCAGAATTTTGTTTTAATCTCCATCGGACGCCTCCACAAAAAAAGTTTTTATACGATATGCTAATAAAAGCATATTGTCAAGTAAAAAGCGTATACTTCTACTCTTTAAATTGGATATAACGTCGAGAGTCGATAGGCGGGGCCTGTTGCAGGTCTAACCCCGCCTCCAGCATAGGCGGGACAGGAATGTCCCGCCTATCGGGTGTCATTAAATTTATATAAGGATTTTTGTGACTCGACCGTAACCGAGGCATTACTATTTCTACCCTGAAGGGAGGACAGAAGATTGAAGTTGAAAAGGAAGCCTTGATTTGAATCCTCCATTTCTTTTAAGATGTAGGGGATGAAAGGCTTCTTTAACCGACTGCTCCGAATCGATCTGTCAGATAAAAAGACGACGGTCGAACCCATTCCTGATTCGATTCTTCGCTCCTATCTGGGCGGAAAGGGTCTGGGCTCTTACCTCCTCCTTAAAGAAAATCCGCCACATGTGGATCCTTTTTCTCCGGAAAACCATCTGATCTTCACTCTCGGTCCGCTGGCGGATACTCCTTTTTACGGCTCCAGCCGTTTTGCCGTCTTCACCAAATCGCCTCAAACAGGGATTTATTCGGAATCTTATTCCGGAGGGAAAATCACCCATTCTTTCAGCCGGACGGGTTATGATGCCATCATCATTCAAGGGAAATCGGACCGCCCTGTCTTCCTGGAAATCAGTGATGAGCAGGTCCTTTTCCATCCCGCATCAGGCGGGACCTCTGATCTCTGGGGAAAAGATACCTACGAAGCGGAAGAGGCGATTCTGAAAACCATTGGTAAAAAAGACGCGGGAGCGCTGGTCATCGGGCCGTCCGGGGAGAACCTCGTCAAATTTGCCGTGATCGAAATCGAGCGCTGGCGCTCCCTCGGAAGGGCGGGAATCGGCGCAGTGCTGGGATCGAAGAAGTTAAAAGGAATCGCCTTCCATGGCAAAAAGCGGCGTGTAGTAGCAGACCCATCCTCTTTGAAAAAGCTTGCCACAGAATTCAAGGGGCGCGTCAAAGATAATGAAGTTGTCCACATCTACAAAAAGTATGGGACTCCCATGCTTGTCTCCATCATGAATACGATCGGCGCCTTTCCCACTCAATACTGGTCCAAAGGGACCCTCGAAGGATGGGAAGGAATCAGCGCGGAAAGCCTGATGGAGCATTGCGACGTCACCTCCTCGGCCTGCCCTCACTGTTTTATGGCCTGTGGAAAGATTTCGCAAGTCAAGGAGGGAAGACATCGAGGCCTCCGTATCATGGGGCCTGAATACGAGACCATCTATGCCTTCGGGGGGCTCTGCATGGTCAAATCCATTGAGGAGATCATCTACCTCAACGACCTCTGCGATCGCCTGGGAATGGATACGATCACAGCAGGAAACCTGGCCGCTTTTGCCATCGAGGCCTCCCTGAAAGGGAAGATTAAAGACAAACTCCGTTACGGGGATGCCGATGCAATCGCTGAGATTTTAAAAAAGATCGCCTATCGAAGAGGCGTGGGAAGGGTTCTATCCGAAGGAGTTCGCCATGCCGCATCCGTCTGGGGAATGGAGAACGAGGCGATCCATGTGAAGGGGCTGGAACCGGCCGGCTTTGACCCGAGGGTGTTGAAGGGAATGGGCCTTGCGTATGCCACTTCGGACCGGGGCGCCTGCCACCTGAGAGCGACCTTCTATAAATCAGAGCTTTCTGGACAGATCGATCCTGACCAGATCAGAGGAAAAGCCCGTCTCTTCATCGATTACGAAGACAAGATGACCCTTTTCGATGCGCTCATCCTCTGCCGTTTTTATCGGGACCTCATCACCTGGACTGACCTTGAGGAGATCCTTCGGGCAACCTGTGGCCTTGCCCTGAAAAAGAAAGGCCTGAAAGCCATCGCCTCCGGGATTATCAATTTGGCAAGGAATTTCAACCGGCAAGAAGGGATGACGAATAAAGATGATAAACTTCCCCGCCGGTTTTTCCGGGAAGTCCTTCAGGGGACAGAAAAAACGATCCAACCGGGAGAGCTGGAGGTCATGCTGAAGGAATATTACCAGTTGAGAGGGTGGAAATGATACGTTTCCGGAGCCTGAAGACAAAAATCATTCTGAGCGTGATCATCGTGGTGGTGGTCATTGAAGGGGTTTTTCTCTACCTCAACATCAAAACCCTTTCCCAGCAGATGATCGAAAAAACTGAGGAGGAAGCTTTCAATCTCAGCGAAACCATCCGGCTGAGCATCCGTTATGCGATGATCAAAGACCGCAGAGACGAGTACCAGCGGATCATCGATGATGTGGCCCAGCGAAAGGGAATTTTGGAGGTCCGGATATTCAACAAGGCCGGGGAAATTACCGTATCTTCGGATCGAACGAAAGTTGGAACGGTCGTGGATATGAAGGCCGAGGCCTGTTATGGATGTCACAGAGAAGATGAAGCCAAGGTGCTTCTTCCGTCGGACAGCAAGACCCGGGTCTATCATACAGAAAAACAGAGGCTCCTTGGTCTCATCAATCCCATCTACAATGAACCCTCCTGCTATCCCTGTCATCCGAAAACCATCAATGTCCTGGGAGTTCTGGATACGATGATCTCTCTTGAAGAATTTGATAAGGAAAAAGCTCAACTTTACAACCGGATGCTGCTCTCCGGGGTTATCAGCGTGATTGTGCTTAGCCTCCTGTCGAGTTTGCTTCTCAGACGTTTTATAAACCGGCCCATCGATAAGCTTCTCACCGCCACGAAAACAGCGGCCCAGGGCGATCTCGATCAAACCGTCCGCATTAAGTCGCACGATGAACTTGGAGAACTCTCCGATTCTTTTAACCACATGATCTTAGAGCTGAAGCGTTCTCGTGATGCCATTGAAGGATGGACCCAAACCCTGGAACAGCGCGTTCAGGAACGCACCCGGGAGCTTCAGCAGGTTCAGGATCAACTCGTCCAGGCGGGCAAGATGGCCGCCCTTGGAGAATTAGCTGCAGGAGTGGCCCATGAGATCAATAACCCCCTGACCGGTGTGTTGACTTTTAGTTCTTTGATGCTGAAGAAGACGGATGAGAACCATCCCTGGAAAAAAGACCTGGAGAACATCGTCCAGCAGACGACCCGGTGCCGAAATATTGTAAAGGGGCTTTTGGACTTCGCCCGTCAGAGGAAACCTGACAAGAAAGAGTCTGATATTCATTTCCTCATCGATCGAACGCTCACCCTTGTCGAAAATCAGGCCCGTTTCCAGAATATCAAGATGGTGAAGGAATTTAAGACCGGTATGCCGATGCTCTTCGTCGATGCGGACCAAATCCAACAGGTCTTTATGAACATCATCATCAACGCCGCCGATGCCATGGGCGAAAACGGCGGCACCCTGACCATTAAGACAGTCTTCAATAATGGAATCGTCGAAATCTCCTTCATGGATACAGGGTGTGGTATGAGCAAGGACCATCTCTTAAAAGTTTTTACGCCTTTCTTTACTACCAAAGAGACAGGAAAGGGCACGGGATTGGGTTTGGCCATCAGCTATGGAATCATTCAAAGCCATGGTGGAGAGATTGAAGTGGAGAGCGAAACAGGAAAGGGATCGACCTTCCGGATTAAGCTTCCGATTGGAAAACAGAATGGGGAAATGGGAGGATCAGGAGGAGCACAAAAAGAAAAAGTATAGCGCTCGTATGAATGTTTGATGAAATTTTATTCGTGCATCCCCTACGATGAGGGGACTAAAGATTCAGGTTCTGAGTTAATTTTCCAAGAAGGCTGCTTGCTTCTTGTTCATCGAAACCGCTTGCCCCCAGGAGGTAAAACTTTCTTTGGATCACAAGAATCTCCCCCTGATGATCATTTTTTCCCCTCAATGTTTCTGCTTTGAATTGATAAATTTTTCCATTCCTGGCAAGGTCGTCCCTATATTGTCTTAAAGCATTGGCAGCTTCCTGAGAATTCTTAAAAACAGCTATTAAGAGTTTAGGCTCTTTAGCCCTATTCTTTCCTTGACCTGCAGTGTCGACAGGTCCATTTCCCCGATAGGTCCCCTGGAAACCTCTTCCTAAAAATTTGCGTCCCCATAGCCCCTCCGGAAAATATTGAATCGAGCCCGGGTTAAGGCCTTCTTTGGGGAAAAACCCGATCTCCCTGGGCGGAGGCGAGGGATCGGGGATGTTTTTGGAAATGAGCAGAGACCAATGTCTCAAAAGGTCTGGATTCCGTTCTGTCCCAAAGAGCATAATGAAATATTTCCCTTGATAGAAAATACCCGACTGATCCTCAATAAATGATTCCAGCCCAACGCCGCCTCCCCGGTCGCCACTTCTAAACCTTGAGAATATTCCAAAGGCATGAAGCACACTTCCCATATCATAAATATCCAGCTCTATCTGACTCTCCCTATCCTTCTGGTTTTGATAAATCGCGAAGACCGACTTTTGAAACCCATACTTAAAAAAGAGCTCCGCCTGACCATTGATCCGTTCAAAGAGCGTCTTCTTCGTGTAGCCCTGAGGGCCGTCGATCAAAATCCATCCTTCAGGCAGATCTTTCTGAGGAATGAGGGACTGGAGAGAAGTTGCTCCTTCAGATAAGCTGCTCCAGGTTAAGAGAAATAAGATAAGAAAAAAGAGGATTGTTTTCATACATATCCTTTAGGGACGATTCATGCTTGTCCCGGCCTATCAATAGGGTGAGTCGGGGAATCACCCCTACCCTGAACGATTAACGCTTCTACCAGCCTCATCTGTGATTTCACATCAAGACCCCTCCTGCAGACCACAGAACAGGAGGAGCAATCGGAACAGAACTGAACATTTTGTGCCAAGTCTTTTTCCTCAAAAGCCTCCCGGATGAGTCGGTCCTCTTCATAACCCTCGTGATATGTGACAACTCTTAACAGGTCTTGATGGGAAACCCCGTGAGGACATTCTCCGCTGCATCCTCCGCAAAAGGTACAGATCCTTCCCTGAAGGAAGCCGTGATATTTCTTCAATTCATCGATGTTCTGCTCTGTCAACAAAGTCCGCATGACGGCGGCGCACTCCTCTATCTCTTCGATGGTGGTGACTCCCGGCACAGCGCAGGATACATTCTGATCCATCAGCGTGTATTTGAGGGCCGCCTGGTGTGGATTGAGACCTCCCATCTTCTCCTTCTTATATCCGCCTGCCTGGGTCTTCATGGCCACAATCCCTATTCCCGACTTGGCGGCAAGGGCAACGGCCTCTTTCAACCCCTTGGCATGAGTGAAATTGTAGGAGACGAGCGCTACATCATGCTGGTTCGATTTCGATGCCTCTTTCAAAAGGGAAGCCATGTTGCTGTGAGACGAAAAGCCGGTGAATCGTGCCTTTCCCTCTTTTTTCATCTTCGTCATGAATTCGAAAAGTTTCGGATCGGATACTTCTTTTGTTGAATTAAAATTATGCCAGATGAGAACGTCGATATAGTCCGTCCGAAGCCTGCGAAGGCTTCTCTCTACGGATGCCCTCATCTTCTTTTCATCGCTGTCATGAACTTTTGTCTGCAGAAGGACCTGTTGCCGTTTCCCTTCGAAGACTTTCCCCACCATCTCCTCATTTCGTCCCCCCATGTAGCAGTCTGCTGTGTCATAGAAATTGATGCCAAGCTCAAAGGCCCGCTGGAGCACCGCCGGATCACTGCAGTTCATCACCCCCATGGACACAGACGTCACCTTCAATCCGGTCTTGCCAAGGGTTCTGTGCTCAACCTTCGCCCTCTGTTCTGATTTTCCAAGAGAGGCAGTTTTCAACAAAGGAGTGGCCGCAACTCCCACAACCGTCGCAGATAAGTTTTTAATGAATTTCCGTCGATCCATCTTACTTGATAACATAATCCCTCCCGCATCTTTTCAGTTAATTAATAAGGAGTCCATAATAGATTAGACATATTCTTCTCTACCGTTCGCCCTGAGGTTCTCGAAGGGTGAACGGGTTGCTCAGGACAGGTTTGACGAAGAGTGTATAGCTAAGCCGTTCATACTTCGACAGGCTCAGCACGAACGGCTTAATAGAAAGCAGTGTCGATTCAATTATGGACTCCTTAATTATATCCCACATCACTCAATTATCAATGCTTCCAACCGCGTTATTTTTTTTATTGTCTTATAGGCAGGAATGCGGTATCTATTTCGTCGTTCAAGGATCAATGGCTTGAAAACTGCAGATCACCCAAATTTTATAACAAAAGATGAAGGTGGGATATGAACCGCAAACGCTTTATTGATCTAAGCTTGCCGATTGAATCGGGTCTCCCGAGCGATCCTCCAAAGATGATTCCAAAGATCGATTATATCGACCACGTACAGGGAGCGAGCCAGATGAAGGATTACTTTCCTGGCGTTACCACTGACCAGTTGCCTCATGGCCTGGGTTGGGCCATAGAAAACCTGACGCTGACCACCCATTCGGGGACACACCTTGATGCGCCCTATCACTATCATCCAACCATGGACAGGGGAAAACCGTCATTGACGATCGACGAAATCCCTCTCGAATGGTGTTTTAGCAATGGGGTGGTGCTCGATTTTCGCCATAAGGCGGATGGCGCTCGAATTACAGTTGGCGACATAGAAAAGGAATTAGAACGGATTAACTATGAGATCCATCCCTTAGACATCGTTCTGATCCAGACCGGAGCTGATGTTGCATGGGGTACCCCGGAGTATTTAACCAGAGGGGCAGGAATGGACCGGGAAAGCACCCTCTTTCTAACAGAAAAAGGAGTGCGGGTGGTGGGCATTGATGCCTGGAGCTGGGATAGGCCTCTTCCTCTTCTCGCGAAAGAATTCAAAGAAACCGGAAATCCAAGGGTCATATGGGAAGCCCACTTTGCGGGAATTGAAATCGGATACTGTCATATGGAGAAGTTAGCGAACCTGTCAGCCATTGGAAGACCACATGGGTTTATGGTTTGCTGTTTTCCTATCAACATCAAGAAAGCCAGTGCGGGCTGGGTTAGACCTGTCGCCATCATCGATGAAGAATGACAATGCCACTCGGTAATGGATGTTTCTAGAGGTCTGTTAGGAGATGCTATTACAAAAAGCCATCTCCTCTCTTCCTTCCTGAAATGTTGTTTTTACATTCTTCTGAATCCATCCACCATTTCGATTGATAATAAACAGAACAGATGAAGGGTTTTGATTTGTTTTTCATACTGGGACTTCTCGGAAATGAAACAGAGGCAAGACATGTGGCCAACGTATGAAAGGGAACTTTTCATCCCCCTCATGTGTATCACCCCCAGAACTAAAGGGGGAGGCGAGTATTCAGAGTTGGATTCACTTTTTTAAATAAAACCCAAAATATCCCTTGCCAAGGGATACGCCATTGACGTATAATTGATTATGGTCGTTATCGAGACTCCGATATTTACCCGGCGAATACAGGCGTTTTTTTCTGAAGAAGAATATCGGATCTTGCAGATTCAGTTAGTCAATAAACCCGATTCCGGTAAGATTATCAGGGGCAGCGGCGGGCTGCGAAAGCTCCGTTGGTCTGCAGGAGGGCATGGGAAGCGGGGTGGTATTAGAATCATTTATTATTGGTTTGTGTCGCATGACACCCTTCTTCTCTTATTTGCCTATCCCAAGAGTGAACAGGAGGAACTGACACCACGACAACTCAAACGACTCAAAAAGGTTGTTGAAGGAGAATACCTATGAAAAAGGAATTATTTAAAGAACTGTTCGAAAGCGTGAAACAAGGTGCCGCGATTATGAAAGGCAGGATGAAACCTTTACGAACCTTTGAATTTGCTGAATCCGAGGTGCGGAAGATACGCGAGCAATATGGTTTATCTCAAGACAAGTTTGCTACGCTGATGGGAATAAGTGTTGCGACCCTTCGCAACTGGGAGCAAGGAAGGCGAAAACCGGAAGGGCCGGCGCGTATTCTGTTGAGGGTAGCCGCTGAACATCCAGATGCTCTTCTGGATATTGTCGGTAATAGAAGGACAAGAAACCAGGCATAACAAATCCCTTCACCGCATGACTTACATCCAATGCTGATTTTAGTCGCACTCTCTTTCCATCGGAAATAATCATCCCTTGACGCTTTCCAAGCTCAATGCTTTGTAGGTGTACCTTTCCAAATGGACGGGTGGTTGAGGACCTAATCTAAGTTGATTTTGTGGGTATCTTCCTTTTTGTAAATCTGGGGGCTGTATTCGACAACCAGTGTGTCTTCTAAACCGCAAAAGAGATGGCAGCAGCGGGGCTTCACTCTTATTCTATCACCTTTTTCAAGGATCGTTTCTTCCTTTTGAAGCGTATCCATATCAATAAATAAGGCTCTTATCTTTCCTTGAAAGACATAAAAGATCTGTATCACTTTAGCTCTTTGAAAAAAGAATAAGCTGGCAATTTAAGATCTCGTCCGTTGACCGAGCTTTCAATGCCTCTTTTGCGGTAGAGAGGATGATTTCTACCGGGTTGTGACCTTGGAGTTGGG
>Ga0208244_100643_pt1 | contig 29090 bp, 27 predicted proteins | sample SubbioCR12Aug_5A_FD_184828 | JGI IMG/M metagenome (GOLD analysis project Ga0208244, IMG submission 184828) | Serpentinite rock and fluid subsurface biosphere microbial communities from McLaughlin Reserve, California, USA - CR12Aug_5A (SPAdes) | ecosystem: Environmental > Terrestrial > Deep...
CATGGGGAAGGGATTGTTCAATGGCAAAAGCCTCCTCAGGGGCTACCCAAGGTTCGTTTTTCAGGAGACGACGCAATGCCTCCACTTTCTCCCTAGGCCAACCGCTAAGATTGGCAACCGTTCGTTTACGGACTTTCTGACCTTCCCGCCAGGCTTCCCGAAGCAAGATAGCCGGTGGGGATTTGCGATTCGGAACAATGTCGATGAACATGGAAACATAGATATCACACTAAACTATATTTGTCAAGATAATAATGCATAATTACATGGATACATCTGACACACCCATTGCAACCATTTTCCGTTGATAATCCAATGAGATAACCCCATTTTTAAACCATTTTTTCAGGGGAACTTCGGCCTAAAAGATTTTCTTTAAGAGGTTGGGTTCGATTCTTTTGGGAGCAGAACAGTGAAGGTGGTGCCTCCTCCTTCCTCACTTTCGACGGAAATAGATCCGAGATGAGCATCCACGATGCTCTTGACGATGGAAAGACCGAGGCCTGTTCCGACGATCTGGCGGGTCTCGATGGTCCTCACCCGGTAAAATTTATCGAAGATACGCGGGAGATCATCTTTCTTGATGCCAATGCCTGTGTCTGAAACCAAGGCTTTGGCAAATCCTCTCTCTTCGCTCAGGCTCACCCAGACCTTTCCTCCCTCCGGAGTATATTTGATCGCATTGGAGATGAGGTTGGTAAAAATGCCTTCCATGCTGGTCCGGTCGGCGTGGATGAGCGGATTTTGAGACGGGATAGGAAACTGGAGGTCGATCTTCTTGTTTTCAGCCTCCACCCTCATTAAGTCCACCACTTTCTGAATGATCTCCTGGAGTGTCAGGGGCTCCTTGTACTGGACCATTCTTCCTGCCTCAATTTTGGAAAGGTCGAGCAGATCCTTGATCAGGTTGAGCAGTCCCTTTGTCCTCTCTTTGGCGCGGACGAGCAGTTTCTCCTGTTTTTCGGTGAGGTCTCCGGCCACGCGATTGAGGATGACATTGAGTTGTTGTTCAACGGCGGCGATCGGCGCTCGCAGTTCGTGAGCGACCATGGCGATAAACTCCGATTTCATTTTATCGAGTTCTTTCAGATGGCTGATATCCTGCAAAACGGTGACAGAGCCCATGGTTTCGCCAAGGTCACTCCGGACGGGCGCGGTGTGGGCGCGCAAAAAGGTTTCCCCGGATTCACCTATCCCCAATTCCTGGGACACAGAGGTGTAATTCAGATCTTTTGACTTCAAGCTCTCCTCAATGGTCATGGATAGTTCCGGGTCAAGGTTGCACTGGGAGAGAAAATTTCCGATCAGGGAGGTTTCGGAAACCTTCAACATTCGGCCGGCGGCGGGATTGGTGAGAACAATATAACCGTCCCGGTCACAGACCAGGACGCCATCCCCCATACAGTTGATGATCGTTTTGATCTTCGATTTTTCCGTCGCAATATCCCGAAGGGATTTCTCCCGCTCCCGTCGTAGGAACTCCGCCTCTTTTTGAAGATTCCTTTTATCCAGGGCCCTTCTGACGACAATGCGGAGCTGGTCGGGAGTGAACGGTTTGGGGATAAAATCATAGGCTCCTTTCTTCATCGCCTCCACGGCCGACTCGACCGTGGCATAGCCGGTAATGACGATGACGAGGAGGTTTGGATCGATTGACCGGATGTGGTCCAGAACTTCCATTCCGCTCATCCCCGGCATCATCAGGTCCAGGAGGATGACATCGATCTGGTCAGGCTGATTCCTGATGATTTCGAGCCCCTGTTGCCCGTTATCAGCCGTGAGGACTTCCCATCCGTCTTTGGAGAGGATGCGGGAAGAGCCATCCCGCATGATCTGTTCATCGTCGACAACAAGAATGTTGATTGGGTCAGGCATGTCTTCCCCTATAAGGAGCACTTCGTTTGAGGAGCGCTTCGCTTGAGGCAGGAGGTAACTGATCCTGCGGCAGGCCCTCAATTTCATATCCTCAAGGCCAGAAGGGCCGCTCCTCAAGTCCTGCCTTGCACGACGATCCTCTATCTCATTTTGAGAGCAGGGCTTCGATTCGCTTCACGAGAACCTCGGGCTCGACGGGTTTATCGATGTAATCATCTGCCTCGGTCTCCATACCCATCTGCTGGGTGTAGCGGGTGGTGGAGATCTTGGAGACGACCGCTGTCAGAAGAAGGACGGGAATCTTGCTCAACTGGGAATCGGCTTTCAATTCCTTGCAGACCGCATACCCGTCCTTGTCCGGCATCATCACATCGAGAACGATCAGATCCGGATTCTCGGACTTTGCCTTCTGCAATCCCTCTATTCCGCCATAGGCGGCCGCAACATCGTAATTCTTCGACTCCAGGATCATTGATACTGCTTCCACCAAATCCGGATCGTCATCCACAATCAATATCTTCTTCGCCATCTTCTTACCCTCCTTCTGCGATGTTTGATTTGGTCGCTCGTCTATCTCTTATCCTTGGTTATTTTCGAGGTGAACGGGGAGCTCGATCGCAAACGTCGCGCCCTCGCCGACTTTGCTATTCACACTGATTTTTCCTCCATGTTCTTCAATGATTCCAAAAGAGGTGGCAAGCCCCAAGCCGGTCCCTTTTCCTACGTCCTTTGTCGTGAAAAAGGGGTCAAAGATACGGGAGAGGTTCTCTTCTGGGATGCCTTCACCCGTATCCGTAAATCCAATCCATACCGTCTTCCTGTCCGCAGAGACCGAGGTCCGGATGGTTAGGGTCCCATTCCCATGCATGGCCTCTGCCGCATTGACGATAATATTCATAAAGACCTGTTTCAGTTGGCCTGAATTTCCTCGCACAAAGGGCAGGAAGGGATCCAACTCCTTGACGATCCGGATATTATGGAAAAGGGCCTGATTGACCAGGAAGAAAAGCCCGTCGTTGATCGCCCGGTTAATATCCGTGGGTTCCCGCTTCGGTTCGGTCTGTCGGGCAAATTCAAGCAGACCTTTTACGATCTCCTTGCAGCGTCCCGCCTCCTGGACAATTCGGGCAAGGTCGCCCCGTTTGGGATCTTCCTCCGGCAGGTCCTCCAGCATCAGACTGGAGTAAATGAGGATCCCGCCCAGGGGATTGTTGATCTCGTGGGCAATGCCGGCGGCCAGTTTTCCGAGGGAAGCCATCTTCTCAGAGCTGACCAGCTGAAGATGGGTCTCCTGAAGTTTCTTCTCCATCAACAGACGGGACCTCAGGTCGGTAAAGATGCCGACACTGGCCACCTCCTGCCCGGCCCTGTTGTAAATGAGGGCGGCGGAGATTTGTATGGGTATCTCTTCCCCCTCCTTATTAACCACGTTGAATTGAGTGGGAAGGAGTTTTCCAACTCCTCCGTAATCCGGGCTCCGGAGCCTTTTCATAATCTCCTTTGCAATCCCTTCGGGGTAAATCTGGGTGATGTGAACCTTTCCGATCACCTCATCGGCCTTATATCCGCTCAGGGCCTCCGCCCCTTTATTGAAGATGAAAATATTTCCCTGCATATTAGCGGCGATGATGCCATCGACAGAACTCTTAATCAGGTTTGTGAAGAATTCATTGGCCTCACGGAGTTCGTCTTCAATCCGTTTCCTCTCCGTGATGTCCAGGTTAATCCCTTCATAACCGATGATTTCGCCTTTTTCGTTTTTAATGGGATGGCCGGTCAGCAGGATCGTAATATTATCCCCATTCCTCTTGCGGAATTCCACCTCCATGTCTTTGACAAAGCCGTCCCTCTCGGTCCTTTCCATAAAAATTTCCCGGTCTTTCGGGTTGGCATAGAGATCCCGGGCAATATCGATTTTGAGAAATTCCTCTTTGTCGGTATAACCCATCATGTCGAGAAGGGCCTGATTGCATTCGAGGAACTGGCCCTCTTTCGAGCTGATGAAAAGGCCGTGTCTTACCCTGTCGAAAAGCCTCCGGAGCTTTTCTTCGGAGTTCTTTAAATCACTTTCATATTTTTTCCGGTCCGTGATATCCTTGAGATAGGCATAGCCTTTTCGGATTCCATGAGATGTCTTGGCCAGGGCAATGCAGATTTCGGCTTCCTTGACCTCACCGGTGGAGGTGATCAGATGGGCTTCTGCGCAGGTTTTTTCGCCATACCGTTCGGGATGGATGAAGAGGTCTTCGATAAAGGACTGATGGGGTTTGTCGAGAAGCGAGAGAATGGTCATCTCGAGTAACTGTTCGTTTCTATATCCGGTAACCTCCGAGGCCACTCGATTGGCATATTCGATCCGGTGATTTTTATCGAAGACGAGGATCCCGTCGTTGCCAAGCTCGGCAATGGCCTGAAACATCCCGGCCTCTTCTTTCCGGTCGACAAGGACGAGTGGATGGGCCGTCCTTTTTCTTTTTGTCGGTGGAGATAGTTTCTTCGCCATCATCTCTTTTATATTTGCGCTCTTACCAACTTCCTTCCCTTTAAGTACCATGGGATGAATTAGGTTTTTTTATTTACGCTATGCGCAGAGCGCTAAGCGCTTAGCGTTTCATAGCCCGACCTGGTCGAGAAGGATAGGAACGAGAGGTTCCCATCCGAGAGGAACGATCTGAATGCCCTGGCAGAGGGGTTTAACGTCTCTGATGAGATCTCCGGCGATTTCAATGCTTACTTTCTGCTTATCAGGGGCCTTGAGCAAGCGATCGATGATGGCATCCGGGATGGAGGCCCCCTCCACATGTTTACTGATATAGCGGGCCATTCCGACCGATTTGAGCAGGGTGATGCCCACAATGACAGGGACTTTGAAGTGGGCCGCTTTCTTCATGAAATTTTCAAGCAAGCCCGGATCGTAGATGGAACCAGCGAGGAAAAAATTGGCCCCCTCGCGGATCTTTTTCTCCATGGTCATGAGCTCGAGGTCGAGGCGATGGCCCTGGGCGGCCGCATTGATCTGGGTTCCGACAAAGAACACGGGTTTTCCATTGAGGTCATTCCCGACGAGATCATAGCCTTCCTGGAGACGTTTGGCAGCGCCAAGCAAGCCCATCACATCGAGATCAAAAACAGGTTGAGCGTCAAAATGATCCCCCATGGAGGGAGGATCGCCCTGAAGGAGGAGGAGATTCTTCAAGCCAAGGGCAGCCGCATTGAGAAGTTCCGATTGAAGGGCCAAGCGGTTTCGATTGGCACAGGAGAGATCGTAGATGACTTCCATTCCTTTTTCCTTCAGGAGGGCGCATGCCGAGAGTGAGCCCAGCCTCATGATCCCGTTCTGGAGGTCTGGAATCATGACCGCATCTACCCGGTTCCGCCAGCCTTCCGCATATTCATAGAGTTCGGAGAGATCGGTCCCTTTTGGGGGTTGAAGTTCAGCCGTTACGGCAAACTTCCCTGAATGGAGTTGATCCTTAAATGACATGGGTTTTCTCCTCTCGAGTCAACTCAAGCTGTAAACGTCCTGCGTTCCGGATGGATGAGCGGTTCCAACAGAACGAATCTTTCCGATGGAGGTCTATGTCACGCCAAGGGAAAAGTGGCCACATTATATAATTTAGAGGAAAAAAGTCAATGGGTTATCTTCTCCGGGGGTAAGTTATCCCATCTCATTTGGCATATCTCTTTTGATAAGCTTCGTGAATCATTGTCCCACGGGTCTGGTTTTTCCACTCCCTTGCAGGCTTGACCTTCAGGATGTTCTCCAGCCGGCCCTGATCCTTCAGTCGTTTGAAAATTTCATACCAGGCGCAGGGGGTGTCTTTGCTCACCTCACACTTTCCTTCCCGGGAGGTTCCACCGCAGGGGCCGTTGAAAAGGCTTTTTGCGCATCGGGTGACCGGGCAGATCCCTCCGGTTTCACCGATGAAGCATTCTCTGCAGGTCCGGCAATTTTCCTCAAACCAGCCGACATCCTTGTCGATTCCGACAAAGATGGTGTTTAGAGCGGGGAAAACGGGCTTTTCAGGGTATCGGTCGGCCAGGAATTGGACGCCGGCGCCGCAAGCCATGGAAAGAAGGGCGTCGTAGTTTCTTGCGATTTCATCCAATTCGGGATAAAAATCGGCGTTGCACTGCCGCTCTATCGTAAAGCTATCCGGCTGGGTGGCCATCCCCTCCTTCTCTAAACTATTTTTCAGGTCTTCATTGAGTAACCCGACTTCCCTCTGTCCGCCCGTATAGCAGATGGAAGTGCATCCTCCGCAGCCCACGGTTAAGAGCTTTTTGTAGCTTTTGACCATCTCCTTGATTTCATCCAAAGGTTTTCTTTCAGCGACGATCATTTTTCTCCTCCAGTATGTAGAACATTTAAAGGTTTTTCAAGACTCTGTACTCTATCACTTCCGGATATGGCATCCCCCGCAATATCGGGGGGGAGCCTTTTTCTGTTCTTTCAGAGGTTTCTTGTGGCAACCCATGCATTGCCCGTGATAGGCCTGTTCAAGGTTGAGCCTGGCCTTTGAACCATGGCAGGAAGAACAGAAAATCTCTTTGTTTCCTTCGGTCAGGCTGCTTTCATCCAGGACATTTTCCCCTTTTTCGTAAAGATGGTGGCAGTCTTTACAGGACCCTCCTTTCTCGACATGGAGGTTATGCGGGAAAGGGACAGGAGGCCGCTTTTTCCCAGGCAAACCCTTCATTGAATCGAGGATCATTACGTCCGATTGGGCCAGGAGGGAATTTGCCAAAAGGACAAAAGAAAATGCGATAAAAAACGCACAGAAACCTAACCTTTTCATATCGTTTCTCTCCTTCGGGAAAACCAATTCTTTTTTACAGCCAGCTCTCCGGAGAAGCTTCGTCAAGCTGGGGGTAGACCTCCTGTGACCTTACGATGGTTCGGGCAAAGGCGATCATGCTCGGGACATGGATGCCGATCGGACAGTAACAGCGGCCGCAGAGCACGCAGTTTTTCCATACGATCCCCTTGATTTCGTTTAAAAACTTCCAATCCACGTTGCCTCTCTTCTTGTAGAGTTTCCCGAGAGAGTTGATCACCTTGTAAGAGGGCATATATTTCGGATCTTTCTTATATTTCATATAGAGAAAACAGCTTTCGGCACAGAGACTGCAGTGGGCGCAATAGGAGAGGAACCGTTTCATTTTTCCCTTCCTGCGGTTGAGCAATGATTTAATCTTTTTCGTATCTACCTTTTTCGTTTCCTGATTTGGAATGGTTTGATTCATATGGCGTCTCCTTGTGCTTTACACTGTAAGAGATCATATTCCGCCGGGCTTCGAGTCCCGCTATGGCGGGGCTGAAATGTCTAACCGGGTTTACCAGGTTCTCGATCCCCGCAGAAAACTATATTCCCCTCCGATGAAGAAACGGTAAAGAAAGAAAAAGAGCATGTGCCCAAGTTTGGTGAAGGGAATCGTGATGAGCATGATTTCTCCTGAGAGGATATGCACCAGCATCACCGTCTCATAATGGAACCACTGATGATAAGCGAAAAACCCCGTCAGAAAGGGGGCGACAGCGATGAGCCAAACGACATAGTCATAAATCGTTGTAATTGCCCTGACCTTAGCCAAAAGGATGCGCCGTCCGAGAAAATAGACTCCGCAGAGAAGAACGATCAGGGTCAATCCGTCGGACAGGGGTTCAGGGAAACTGAACAGGCTCCATCCGCAGGATTGATCGAGAAGGATATTGTGTCCGAGCAGGAAGAGGGGCGTCAGGATCAGAAGGACATGGAAGACGGAGGTTGCAACAGTCAGGACAGGATCGGTTTTCCAGAGGGTTCCATTCAGGGAGGCTAAGCATGAGGCAAGGATTTTCTCTGGGGTTTTCTTTTCGGGTTTCATCTCATAGGCAATGGGAAGACGACCCCACTCCTTCTTTCGGGTGAGCCTGAAAAACTGGATCAACTGGAAGAGGATCCCCAGGATAAATATGATAAAGGCAATTGTTATCAACGGGCCTTGAACAAAATCAACCATGACCTTCTCCTTGAATTGCAATTTAGAATCAGCAACTGAGTTCGGAGTTCGTAGTTCGGAGTCCCCCAACTAAACTACCCATTAGACCAGGGGCCTGGGTAACAGTTTTGCACGCTCTGCAATCTCCGGCACCTTGTGCTCCCATTCGATGGCCATGAGATGAACCCCATGAACCCCTTTCATCTCCTTCAGCTCTTCGATCTGTTCCACGCAGAACTGGATCCCTTCTTCAGCGGGTTTTTTTGCCTGCACAATCCGGTCGATGACATGGTCCGGGATGATGATGCCGGAAACGTTCTTCGCCATATAGCGGGCCATACCTCCTGATTTAAGAGGGGTGATCCCCGCCAGAATATGAACTTTTTCCGTCAGGCCCATATCATTGGCCTGTTTGATCCATTCACGGAACATCTTCATATCATAAATGCACTGGGTCTGAATAAAATCCGCTCCGGCCTCAATCTTTTTGGCCAGGCGATAGACCCGCCAGTCAAAAGGCTCGGCGAATGGATTTTCAGCCGCCCCGATAAACATCTGAGGGGGGCCGTCAATCTCATCGCCATTGAGAAATTTTTTATCATCCCGCATCTTTTTGACGAGCCCGATGAGCTGAATGGAATCGATATCGAAAACGCCCTTGGTCAGAGGGTGGTTTCCGAACTGTTGGTGATCGCCGGAAAGGCAGAGCATGTTCCGGATGCCATGGGCATAGGCTCCGAGGATATCGCTCTGGATGGCAATGCGGTTACGATCCCGGCAGACCATCTGATAGTTGGGCTCCAGGCCCTCCTGAATGGCGATTAAACCGGCTCCCCAACTCGACATGCGGACCACCGCGGTCTGGTTGTCCGTGATATTGACCGCATCAACGATCCCTTTTAGGTAACTTGCCTTTTTTCTGACGTGTTCAACATTGGCTCCCTGAGGGGGGCCGAGCTCCCCTGTGAATGCAAAATGCCCGGCTTCAAGAGTTCTTTCAAGACGGCTTCCTGATTTCATAAGCGTTTCCCTTTCCTGGTGACCATGGTTTCCTTTAATGCTCCGTTTGATAAGGATTTCTCAAATTTCTACACAAAATTACAAATCTCAGGCAATCTTTTTCCGGGTTGCGAGCCGCGAATATAATGAATCATATGATTAATGGTGGCGATCGCCAGAACGGATAGATCATCCCCTTGTAACTCCCGCACCTTCTCTCCGGAAAAGAGGACCTGCATGGAGGGAGGGAACTCTTCGTCTTTACGGTTATAGAGAAAATAAGCCTCCACTCCCGGGTAGAACATCTTTTTCACCATCCAGTCACAACGGATGGAAGGGGATGCGACTCGCTCTCCGCCAATATAATCGGCCATCTTTTCCACATCGTCAAGATATTCAAAAGCCTCCGATCTCCTGGCCACCTCTTTTTTGAGATAGAGATCATGAACTACCACCCCTTCGATCTCCTTCAGGGTTAAGAATTCCTTATCCATCCGCTGTCCCTCCTGACTCTTTGGGAAATAGAGCGCCCGTGGGGCAGACCTTCACGCATTCCAGGCAGGATTCGCATCTGAGGGAGGAGAGGGGGCGGTGGTCGAAGGTTGTGAGGACCATTTCAAATCCTCTATAGGCAAAATCGAGAAAAGAATTTTCAAGCCTTTGACATACCCGGATGCATTTTGCACATTTCACACACTTTTTGGGATCAAAGGAAAAGAGGGGATGGGAATCATCGATGGGGAGGTCACGAACAAGGGACCTCAATTTTTTGGGCCGGAGGCTCCATTTCAGAGAGGAAGAAATTCTGATCAGTTCGCAGGTTTTTCGCTTCGCACAATTTTTGCAGTCGATGTGATGGTCGCTCATGATGAGTTCGAAAGCGGTTCGTCTCATCTTCGCTATTTTTTCCGTTTGGGTATAGACTCTCATCTGTTCACGGACCGGTTCCGCGCAGGCAGGGATCATCTCTCTGCGGCCTCCGATTTCCACCTCTACGAGACATAAACGGCATCCCCCGAAGGGAAGTTCAGCCCCCTCAGTGGCGCAGAGGTGGGGAATGTAGATCCCCGAACGAAGCGCCACCCATAGGATCTTCTCACCCGGATCGGCTTTGATTTCTTTACCATCGATGATCAGGGAGGGCATGGTTTTTCCTTAGTCAGATAGTCTCATAGTCTAATCGTCTTGTAGTCGTATCGTTTTTATAGGACTACGCGACGATGCGACTATCTGACGATGCGACTATTTTCGGCGAGACCTTGATGACCGCTCTGTATTCCTTCGGGCAGACCTCCAGGCAGATGCCGCACTTCACACATTTCGTCTGATCGATGACCTTGATGTTCTTTTCATCCGGATGGATGGCCTCTGACGGACACTTGAGCACGCAGTGTTCACAACTTCTTTGACATTTGTCGTAAACGATCAAATAGGAGATGAGATCGCGGCAGACCAGAGCCGGGCATCTCTTTTCAACGACATGGGCCAAGTACTCGCTCTCGAAATACCTCAGGGTGGTACGGATGGGATTTGGAGCGGTTTGGCCAAGGCCACACAGAGAGCCTTCAACGATCTCCTCTGAAAGTTCTCTGAGAAGCTGGAGGTGATCCAGCGTTCCTTCTCCCTTTGTGATCTCCTCTAATAAAATAAGGAGGTGTTTGGTTCCGATCCGGCAGAAGGAGCATTTCCCGCAGCTTTCGTTCTGGGTGAAGGCGATAAAGTATTTCGCCATGTCGACCATGCAGGTGGCTTCGTCCATGGCGATCAGGCCGCCGGAGCCCATCATCGAACCTAAGAATTTCAACGAATCAAAGTCAACGGGGGTATCGATGAATTGGGCAGGGATGCATCCGCCCGATGGGCCTCCTACCTGAACGGCCTTTAACTTTTTATCTTCCTTGATTCCCCCTCCTATCTTATAGATCACTTCACTCAAAGTTGTTCCCATCCGCACCTCAGCCAGGCCAGATTCCTTGATCTTTCCTGCGAGGGCGAAGACGGTCGTCCCTTTCGAATGGAGGGTCCCAATTGTTGAAAACCACTCCGATCCCTTCAAAAGGATGGGGGGAATACAGGAGAAGGTCTTCACATTATTTAAGAGGGTGGGCTTTCGGAAGAGGCCTTTCTTAACGGAATGGGGCGGCCTGACCCTTGGCATGGGCCTTCTGCCTTCGATCGAGTACATCAGGGCAGTGGATTCCCCGCATACGAAGGCTCCGGCCCCCGGGAAAACTTTGATGTCAAAATCAAACCCCCTCTCAAGGATGTCTTTTCCCAACAGATTATATTCTTTTGCCTGGGCGATCGCATGATTCACCTTTTCAATGGCAAGGGGGTATTCGGAGCGGATATAGATATAACCCTGATGGGCATCGAGGGCATAACCGGCAATGGCCATTCCTTCGATCACCTGATGAGGAGAGCTCTCAAGAACGACCCGGTCCATGAAGGCTCCGGGATCACCTTCATCCCCATTGCAGATAACATATTTTGGATGTTCTTCAGCCTTGAAACATGCCTCCCATTTCTTCCCTGCCGGGAAGCCTGCGCCTCCCAGACCTCTCAATCCCGATCTCTTCACTGCATGGATGATCTCTTCCCTTGCCATTGCCAGACCTTTGTCCAGCGCTTCATAGCCCCCCAGAGCAATATAATCCCTGATCTCTTCAGGATCGATATGTCCCGCATATCGAAGGATGATCCTCTCCTCCTTTTCAAATTTTTCAAGCTCGGGGATATAAGGGATATTCCCTTCCTTCATCTCCAGGGTCCCGATGGCCAGATCAAAACAGGGATCATCCTCCATCAGGTAGCTGTAAACGATTCTGGAGGCATCTTCCGGTTTCAGATTTTTATAGCAGATCGTAGGGTTGCCTTCCTTCATGATATAGACAAGAGGCTCAGCAAAGCAGATTCCGAGACATCCGACGTTGATAATCTCTCCGAGGAGGCCATGTTTGATCAACTCTTTTTCAAAGGCCTCGGCTACCTCAAGGGCGCCGACTGATATCCCGCAGGTGGCGCTTCCGATAAAGATCTTGGGCGTCCCATTGTTCAACTTCTCACGATAATATTGTCCGGCTTCCTGCTTGATCTGTAAGTAGGTCATATTGCTAAAAAAAGTTTCGTTAAATGGTAACGGTAAAGAGGCCCGTATCGTTGATAAAAGGTTACGTTTATCGTCTCTTCATTCTTTTCACGTAACCGTAACCAGTAACCGAAACGGGCTTCGTCACCTATAACCGATTGACGCTTAACCCTTTTTATCCTTGTCGCGAAGGTTGATGAGGACCTCCTCCACCGTTCCGGGAGTCATTTTGGGGTAGATCTGGCTGTTAATCTTGACCACAGGGGCGACATTACAGCAACCGAAACAGGCTGTGGACTCGAGGCCGAAATTTCCGTCCTCTGTAGTATCCCCTTTTTTGATCTGGAGTTCTCTTGAGAAGGCATCGAGGATTAAGCTCCCCCCCAGGAGGTAGCAGGCCGTCCCCAGACAGACATGGACGGGATGGCGGCCAGGGGGCTTTCTTCTGAACTGATTATAGAAGGTGACAATACTAAAAACTTCAGAAGGAGGAAGATGGAAAAAATGAGCTACACTCTCCATGACCTCTCGTGAGAGGTAGCCCACTTTCTCCTGAATCTCTTGAAGCACGGGGAGTAAATTTTCTCTCTCCGGATGGAACCTTCCGAGGATCTCCTCTATTTGATTTGACTCTTCCATTTCTCAATCATCTGGGGAAGAAAGGCGGGGAGATCGCTTGCCTCACGGGGGCCCACAATCACATCCCAGCCCTGTAATTCCTCTTCAAGTTCTCCCTTGATCCTTGCGGCGAATCCAGGGATGATGACCCTCTTATTCTTGACTTTATCTCCAACCCCTATTTTCTTGAGAAATGGCCCGGCCGTGTCTCCGCTGAATTTCCCCGTTGACCAGGCCGCAAGCACACATAACCCTTCCGTATCTTTAACGCAGAGATAGGCAGGGATTTTGCTGTTTTCGATCTCACTGGCCACTGCAAAGTAGGTCAGCGCAAAATTGGTCGTCAGAAGCACCGGGGATTCATCCGTAACCGCTCCGATTTCGTAAATCTTCTGCTCCACCGCAAGGGGGACTCTCGGATCGGTGAAGATGTTCTGCCTTAAGACAAGAAGAGGATAGAGCATCTCTTTCTCAAAATCGGACAAAATGACGATGCCGGCATATTTGATCACTCCTGCCGATGCCAGCAGGGTTTCCTCCATTTTATTTTCTGCGAGCATATAGGGCAGAGAAAGGATGGGATAACCCAGAGGCCGGAAGGTCTTCTTAAGAGCCGCCCTCCGGATGAGGGTGTAATCCCTGATCATCTCCTTGAGCGATTTAGGGAAAGGATCGAGGACGATGTCCAGAATGCCCTCTTCCTTGAGTCGTTTGGTGATTGGAATGATCTCTTCAACCCCGTTGGTCTTGACTCCGATGGGTGCGGGTTTAGCCTTTAATTTTGGCAGGGCCGCATCCAGATTCTCTTTGGTGATGGGATAGAGAAGAGGGTTTTTGTCTGCGATCAGGTCCCTGGCTTTAAAAAGTGTGTCCAGATCCTCGCAGATCAAGACAACAGGAAACCCTTCTGCGGCCACTCTCTTGACCAGCCCAAGATACTTTTCGGCATTGCCCTCATACTTCAAGGCATAGAGATTGGCCCGAAGCTTCTGGCCCACCCGGTCAAACTGAAGCGCCTTCAGCTTGTTGATCTTAGCGGAGACCGTTGCTTCATCTTCCTTGTCGGTGATGAGGATGGCGATCCCCGAGGGCCTGTAAAAGGTTTTTTCATGCCGGTAGATGACCTCTTCTTCGCCAATGCTCAGAGCATTTTCCCCTGTGCCGATGGTCACCAGCCTGATCGGGGGAGCCAATGCCTCTTCGAGTTCTGTTTTAATTTCGCCTGGCAGATAGGGGCACTTATCCACAGTCACCGCACCCGATGCCAGTTTCATTGCAAAGGCAAAACAGGTGGGGAACCCGCACTCCTTACAATTCTTTTTGCCCCCATCCGGAAGTTTTTTTTGTATATCCGATGCTTTCAGTGCCATGAGATCCTCCTATCAAATACTCAATTATCAATGGTCAATATACAATGACCATTGATCAATATAAGAACCGGCTCTTACAAACCAATCTTTGACCATTGCCAATTGATCATTGAAAATTGGTCATTATCCTGTGACCCAGGGATGTCCGACTCGATTCAGATACTCGGTCAGTTCATCCACATTCTTCACATCTTCTTCCGTAGGAATCTTGTCATACATGCCCGCCTCGTCGAGGACGTCTTTAACCTGGTCTTTGATGGACTTGGGCAGCCACACGATTCTCTTTAACCCTCCGTCGGTCTTGAGGAATTTTTTCGACCTCATGTAGGAGATGGCCATGCCGAGCATTCCCTCATTCTGTCTGCCGCCGGATGCCTCTCCTGCGATGCCCGAGAATTTCTGGCCGTTAACCGCTTCACCGAGAAAATCTCGGTGGACAATACCAAAGGCATCAACCTCCGGAATGTAGAAGCAGATGGCCTGAAAACATCCGCAAGAGGTGTGGGGGGTCTCCAGGGCGCTGTGGAGGCAGAAAACGCTGTTTGCACCAAGGGATTTTTCTGCAACGATCTCATTGACACCGGAATAGATAAACTTCTCCGGGTCCAGAAGTTCACCTTTCTTGACGGCAAACTGGGGGCCTTCGGGGTCCATTTTATAAGCAGCCCTTCCATCGAACCAGTTGATCGCTCCGCAAAGGGAGACTCTCTCCGGAGTGACGACACAGACGTGGGTGGGTGCAAAGGATTGACAGAGAGAGCAACCGTAAAACTCATCGACCTCTTCTTCGGTGATCCCCTTGAGCCGGTCATCTCTTTCTTTATAGGTTTTTCGAGCTTCGAGAACCTCTTTCTCCACCTGAGCAGGATCCGTGATGAAGGTGATCTGGATTTTCTCGATGATGGAAAGCTCATTCTTATAAAGCATGACGAGAACTCTTCCGATCTCGTCGAGGGAGTTGAGGCCCTTTTTAAAACTGTCCTTATGGAGCCTCATCCAGATCTCATCCCTCTGGGCCATGTGCCAGAACCCCTCAATATAGTTGATGTACATATGAACCCTGCGCTCAAAGACAGGCTCCATGTCTTTCTCGAGCTGCTCGCCGGCTACGGCAATCTTGATAAAGATGGGGATGGAGGCTCCCTCTTCAAAGTCCTTGATGTCCTTTCCGATGATCTCGACCTTTTCATCCTCCACTTCAGCGGCCGGTTTGACGCTCACCAGCTCCGCCTTGAACTTATGCTTCGGCCCTCCGAACTCAATCTGGAAATCTTCCTTCCGTACGGTTTCGCCTTCATACTGAGGCCCTACATCGACTGAAAACATGTTCCTCCTCCTTTCTAATGAGAGACTTTAATGTTTATTGTATTTAGGATTTTAAACTCTGGATCAGACCCTCCAGATATTCCTTCCATTTATCCGCCTTCAGATTGGCCAGAGAAAAGGTGGCATGGGGATAGACATAGGGACAAAGCGTGACGGTTTTCAGATGGGGGGCATAATGTTTCAGCGTGGAAAGCCCCTGATTCCCAAGGTCTGTTCTGACGCCTAAAAACATGACCAGATCATGGTTTCCCTGTTTCTTCACGCCCTTCCAATCAGGGTCTTTCAGATGATTGATAATTTCAATAATATCATAGGTCGAATCCGGAAGGATGCCGTATTCCATCAGTTTTTTCTTCGTACAGGCTGTCGCGCAGGTGGCTGCGCCAATAGCCTTGACGATGTCCACTCCGTATTCAATGGCATATCTTCCATTTAGGAAGATATCAGGACATCGCGGCCCAAAGACGAGCAGGGGCCTTTCCGATTTCTTGATGATCTTTCCAAGCGCCTGAGGATCCTCGATGACACGGCATCCCTTCAATCCCGTTAAGACATTGACATAATGTAATGGTAAGCTCATTTTTCTCCTCCATTTCTAAGTAGGGAATGGTTTCAAACCGTTCCCTACAGGATTTTCTATTGCTTTTTTCCTTTTATCGCCTCATCCACGGCCAGTTTGATCTGTAACCCCGCATGATGCATCAGGGTATCACCAATTTCCGCATCCATCCCCATGGTGGCCATGCAGGGATGGTTATGATGCAGGATGCCCGAGCTTTCCACAGCATCCTTCATGTGTGTCCCGATCAGATGCTCCGCCACATATTTGGTATTTCCGCAAGGGGCATCCCGGATCACCCTGACTTCTTTCACTTTCTCATTCTCAAGATTGATCTCCACCTGAGGCCTGCCAAAATACTTGAGAAATTCGAGGATCAGATCGTTCTGGGTCATTTTTTCCGTCAGGGTGCAGAAGGTCATCGGATGAAGAAATTCAACCCCTTCTTTTTCAAGTTTCTTTTTAATCTGTCTGGCCAGCCCCGAGGTCAGGTGGGCCTTGTTATCGATTGGAGCGATCACGGCCCGGGCGCCGATCTCCTTGATAAAAAGAGGGATCATCTCGGCGACGACGGGCTGCTCCTGAACGGAGAGGAGCAGATCACAGGCCGGGAGACTCTGGGGGAGGTAATCGGAAAGTTCCTCAACAAAAGTGGGAACCTTTTTCGTATAGTGATATCCCTTGACCTCCCACTCTTTAGGGGCATGTTGACCGATATTCTCCCAAAACCTCTTCCCGTAATCTCCCTGGTAAAGGATGAGTACCTTCATCTGACCACCGCATCAATCGGGATATTGCTTTCGTAAGTGCCGATCAGGGTAGGCAGGGTCAACAGGGGCTTCGGCTTCCACCCGACACTCTTAAGGTACTCGGCCACTTCCTTCTTGTAAACGATAGGGATATCCTTATCATTTCTTACAAAATTCTGGAGGTCATCCGGCAGCGTCCCCATATGCTGCTTGTAAAGGGAGATGTAGTGATTCAATTTGAGCTGCCTTCCCTGTGCGGTATCGTTCTTCCGGATACAGAGCTTTGCCATCGTGATGATAGCCCGCTCTTTGCTCTCCACAACAATGGAGAGATGCTCAGGAGAAGGCTCTTCCGTATTGATCAGCTCCTTCTTCCTTCCGTCCATCACGGTCCAGTCGTCTTCCTCTTTCCGTGAGAGGTAGAGCCTTCGATATTTTGCGGAGTGAGGGCCGAGGACCACGGGAATGCCCATTCGATTGCATCCCGTCCCGATGGAGAAGGCTTTCTGTGAATAGGCCCCCCAGGCGAGGCCAACCGCTCCGACCCGGTTCAGGATATAATCTGCAATGACTTCGTAGTTCGCCCGGAGAGGAAGTTTGGCAAAGATATTGGCGACCTTCATCGCGGCGCCGGTAATATGAGAGTTGGCCACACAGCTTCCAACGTTCAGGACCCCGCCCGCATCGAAGTCGGGTTTAAATTTCTCATAGATCGTCTTTCCTTCAGCATCCTTTTTCATTCCAGCGGCCATGGCGGCGCAGCCAGACAGGACAACGATATATTTTCGTTTTGCAAACTCTTCAGCAATCTCAGCGATCTCTTCGATCTCTTCGGGATAATTGGAGCAGCCGACGATGGCGATGATGCCGGGGATCGTTCCGAGGACGATGGGCATTCCCACTTTTCTGATTTCCACATCATGAATAGGCCCTCTCCCCACTCGGATATTAAAGGTATCCCATGATGCAGCGGCCTGCATGGTCGTAATGATGGGGATGCTTTTTGGGCACTCCTGCTCGCATTTTCCGCAGCCAATGCATTTGGCAAAGAGATCGGCCATCTTCTCAAATTTCCCGTCTCTCACATCGGAGGTGGCCGCTGAGATATTAAGAAGGTTGGGGCATACCCTGTCGCACAGTCCACACGCTTTACACTCTTTAGCCAGTTCCTGGGCCTTCTCTTTGGTTGTGATCTCTTTTTTTCTGCCCTTGGCTACAATGGGAAGGACTTTTGCAGCCACTTCTCCTGCCTTATCCACATCGCGGATGAGCACCTGTTTCCCTTCCTGGGTGATTAACCGGACGATCTCATCGATCTCCTTGTGGGTTACATCATCGAGGCCGTAACTGATCTTATCCGAGGTGGCAATGAGAGCGCTTCCTGTGGCCCTGGCCAGGTCGGGGATATCGCATCGGACACACTGTTCATCCGTAATGATTAAATCCGCGATTCCTGTTCTTAAAAAGAACAACTGCTTTGAAAGCGGCCCAATGATCTTTGTTTTGTCCGAATACCGGGTATTATCGATGGCCGTACAGCATATCCCTGTAACCTCAACCTGATCATAGGTTCCCATCTTCATAAAATGGTCAATCATGACGGTGGCCACAGCCGCATTATGCCCAACGCAGGTAACAACCGGTTTTGACTTATCGACCGATCCCCAGCCCAGACCAGCGAGGGGTGTCTCGGCGACAGAAGTGGGAAATTTGAAACCGATGGTTTGGGCAATGTCGGCAACCTCCATGGCCACATGGTCGAGCATACCGATATGGAGTGATTTCGATTCGAAATCGATGTTGCTTCCTTCCTGGCCCATATGCGTGGCTGAGACGCCATGGATAATTCCTCTTTCCACATATTCAATGCCTTTTCTGAGGTCCCCCAGGGTCTCCGGTTTTAGACCCATAACCGTTCTCATATGGGGGGCTTCCACTGCTACCTGGCCGCCCAGATCAATCTTGTAATCTTCACCATACTTGTCGATGAGGTAATCAATCAGATGGCGGCCATGGGCGCCATGGGCAGAACATCCCATCAGAGCGAACATCAATGCCCATCTTCCCTGCTGACCGGAAATATTGATCCCGCAGGCCCCTTTATTGTCCCCTGTCAAATCGCATTTCCCGTAGGTACAGAAACAGCAGAGGTCACAAAAAGGTGAATAGAACGGTTTGTATGTCTTCAACAGCCTCAAATCCCACCGCCGCAAATCGGACATTTCCGGCATCGGAGTTGGGCCAACGGGCTCCCAGTTGTCTTCCGACCGAATCGTCTCATTGATCTCCTCACTCTTTGCTTTTCCTTTACTCATAACAGACTCCTTTCAAGAGATTAATTTTTTAACAAGTTTCAAACTCTCCGGATGGCGCATGATCACCATGTTTGCACCCGACAAAACGAGGGTGAAGGCTGTGATGGCTTCCCATAGGATGCCCTGGGTTTTGTCCTCCTTGGCCTCCTTCGTCTTCCAGCAGTCCTTTCCGATATTGGCAACCATAGGGGCCTTCATCATCTCATCGTTATGGATGACTGCCACCTGCTTGACTCGTTCCATAATCGAAAAAGAGTAGTCAATGCCATAACCGATGGCAGCGGATAAGGGATCGATGACCATCTTCTCCTTGGGGAAGAATTTGGTCAGCTTAACATTGAGTTCTTTACAGAGGTTAATGTCGAGGGGGCTCTGGGGGATGATGCCGTGCCCTCCTTCGAGTGCAGCTTTGGCAATTTCTTCGTAGTTTTCCTTTACGAGAGGTCCCAGAAGGAGGTTCTTTCCGCCGCAGACCTTCGCGATCTCTACCAGCGCCTTGGCATCCTTGTCTTTATCTCCAATGCCCATGACAACGAGGGGAACAGTGATCTGTTCGGCAATTTTTTTCACATTTTCAGCGATCCTTTTCACATCGGGATTTTCACCATCCAAACTCGCCAGGTTAAGACAGATGAAATCTGCGCCAAACTGTTTAACACATTTATTTGCCCAAGCGACCGGATCGGCGAGGACATCCGCATAAGAGGAGCGGAGGTGTTCGGGCCAGCCTTCGGGAGGGGCATCGAAAACCTCAAGAGCAAACCTGACAGGCGTTCCCACCTGACCTTCAAAGGCATGGAAGGGAAGGGTCTTCTCCCCCCCTATTTTCACCGTTTTTCCTTCAGGGCCGATCACTACCTCTTTTACGTCTCCCTTATAAGGTTCAAAAAAGTCGTTGAGTTGCATACTTGCCTCCTTTTAATTATCGAATGGCACGAATGAGAACGAATCACACGAATATTCGTTTCATTCGTTTTTATTCGTGATATTCGTGTCACTAAGTTTCCAACCACGAATGGGAGTAAAGACTCTTTCCCATGAGGACATTGACCGTCTTGACAATATCGGACTCTTTTTTTGGAAGTCCGGAGACGTCCACTTCTTCATCCATGGCTTTGTAGATCAAATTCTGGATGTCCGGCAATTGCCCCTTGGCAAGCTTTACCAGCTCCTCATCAAAGCTATCCACAATGGCTGAAAAGCATTTATATCGATCGAGCATCACCAGGCAGATACGGTTCAATATTCCTCTTAGGTGCTCCGGAGCCCCATTGGAGAGGTTGGACAGTCCCAGGGTCGATTTGGCTCCCGGGCAGATATCCTGGAGGATCTTCATAAACTCAAAAAGCTCCACGACCTGCGGTTGATCAACCGAGATGGGCATCATGATGGGGTCGACCCAGATCCTTTCATTGGGGATTCCAATCTCATTGGCATAAGCGACCGTTTCCATGATGGCTTCTGCTCTCGATGAGGAATCGGTTGGTATTCCAGCATCGATCAGCACTGAGAGGACCACATCGCAATTATACTTAACCGCCAGGGGAAGCATCTTGTCTTTGCTCTCCTGCTTGCCGGATGCGGAATTGATCAATGGGGGAATTTTGCACACGGAGAGACCGGCCTCCATGGCAATCGGATTGGTCGTATCCAGCGAAAGGGGTTTATTGACCGCCTCCTGAATGACCCCTGCCAGCCACTTCATGACATCAGGGTCTTTTCTCGCGGGTCCGACATTAAGATCAATATAATCTGCGCCGGCTTTAGCCTGTCTGATTGCAAGTTCCTGCAGTGGTTTCTCGTCCTTTTCCTTCAGGGCATTGGAAACGACTTTTGACAGAATTTGAATATTTTCCCCAATTAGAATCATGCGCTCCTCCTTTTTACGAAATATTTCACAATTATTTGTAAAACTTTTTATAAAGTGTTGTCAATGAAATTTGGCTCACTTTTTTCATGACAATACCTTTGCCATGGCTTCATTTATTTTGATGACAGAGGGACTTGACTCTTCCAAACTTAGCATGGGGATCCCTCTCAGTTCATGGTCGATAATATTGCCGTCTTCGGGGATGATCTCGAGAAGATTGAGACTCAATCTCTTTATCTCCTCAGCGATTTGAGGCGGCGTTTCATTTGAGACACGGTTGATGAGCAGGTAGGTCTTTTTGATGTTTAAACCCAATTCGGCGACCAGGTCTTCGAGTTTCTTGCAGGTCCTGATTCCCTTCATGGATGGATCGGAGACCAGAAAGAGTACATCGAGGCTCCCATTGGTCCTTCTTGAGATGTGCTCCATGCCTGCCTCATTGTCGATGACCACATGTTTATAGTTGGAGGCAAGTTTTTCGATGTAATTGCGGATGATGGTATTGGGGTAGCAATAACACCCCGGCCCTTCTCCCTGCCCCATGCTCAAGAGATCAAAACCCTTCTCTTCGGCGAGGATCTCCGAGAGTTTGTAGTCAATCAGGGATTCTTTCACCACCCCCATCGCCAGGCTCTCTTTATCCTTTAAAAAACCGTCCAGAACCTTTCCGACTGTACTTTGAACCTTCACGCCGAGAGCATCGCCGAAGTTGGAGTTGGGGTCAGCGTCAACCGCGAGAATGGGTTTGTAGTTTTTTCGGAGGAGGTAACGGAGAATCAGGGCCGCAAGAGTCGTCTTGCCTGTTCCTCCTTTACCCGAGACTGCGATCTTCATGGTTAGTCCTATAGTCTTATAGTCCAATAGTCTCATAGTCTATTAGCCTTTCACTATACGACTAATCGGCTATTTGACTATCTGACTACTTAACTCCTGCGGCAATCTTGGCCGCCTTGACCGTGTTCATCATCAGCATGGTGATCGTCATAGGTCCCACGCCGCCGGGGACGGGAGTGATGGCGCTTGCCTTCTCTTTGACGCCGTCGAAATCAACATCGCCGCAGAGTTTAGCCTTTCCTTCGGGAGTCATTCCGATCCGGTTGACGCCCACATCGATGACAACGACCCCTTCTTTCACCATATCGGCTGTGACCGCTTTCGGTTTTCCGGCAGCCACAATAAGGATATCAGCCCTTTTCGTATGAAAGGCCATGTCCTTTGTGCCGGTGTGGCAGATGGTGACGGTTGCATTGGCTCCCTTTTGTTTCTGGAGGAGCATGTTCGTAATGGGTTTCCCGACGATATTCGACCGCCCCACGACAACGACCTCTGCGCCATCGATTTTAGCGCCGGAGCGAATCAGAAGCTGTTGAATGCCCGCCGGGGTGCAGGGGAGGAAATCAGCCTCGCCAATCATCAGTTTTCCGACATTAACAGGATGAAAACCGTCCACATCTTTCTTCGGATCAATGGCATAAAGAACTTTTGTTTCGTTGATGTGCTTCGGGAGTGGAAGCTGCACCAATATTCCATGAATCTTGGGATCCTTATTATATTTGTCGATCAGGTTAAGCAACTGCTCTTCCGTGATGTCCTGAGGCTGGTTGTCCTGAATGGAATAAAATCCCAAATCCTTGGAGGTTTTTTGTTTTGCTGTGACATAACTGATGGAGGCTGGATTTTCACCCACCAGAATAGTCACCAACCCTGGCGTGACATTGTATTTTTCTTTAATCTGGGTGACTTCCTGTTTCAATTCTTCCCGAATCTGCTGTGCAACCTCATTGCCATTAATCAATTTTGCCGTCATTTTTTTGTCCCCCTTTGTAGAGCTTGAAAGTTAGCAGTGCTTTAGTTGTTTCTGAAAAGGTGCATTGACATCCAGCGAACACACTGACCCTGGGGAAATCGCTTTTCCCGCAGGATGGATTTATTTCTCGGATGTTTTTGGGGAAAGGGTTCCACTCTCAGCGGTTTGATCTCACACTTTCCGCAAGTGGCAATTACGTCGAAGGAGGCATTGATGCGAATTTCAGCTTTCATAGCTGTATGAAGGAAGTTCTCCCCCTTGTTGATTGAGATTTTCTTTCCACCGGGGTCAGAAGTCATCGAATGCTTCGGCATTCCTAATTTATTTATAACCTCTATTCCTCGGTAGCGCAAAATACCATTTGGGTGTTTTAAAAAAAAGAGGCACGGCAATGCCGTGCCTCTTTTTTTTTAGAAGAGACCTTTTACTTTGCCGGTTTCGACATCGACATCGACCCTTCTGTATGCAGGATCAGAGGCTGTTCCGGGCATCAGGCTGATCGTTCCGGCCATCGGGCAGAGGAACTTTGCTCCGGAAAAGACCAGGACATCCCGGATCGGAAGAACCCATCCCTTTGGCACTCCTTTTTTGGTCGGATCATGAGAGAGACTCAGATGGGATTTGACCATCATGGTATTATAATCCTTCATCTCAGGGTTGGCTTCGAGCCGTTTTGCCTTGGCTTCGGCCTCCGGGGACCAGGAGACACCGTCTGCCCCATAGACCTCTTTAGCCACCAATTCGACCCTTTGCCGGAGCGGAGTTTCAAGAGGATAAAGGAATTTGAAGTTGGCTTTGTCATTGCAGGCATCCATTACGACATCGGCAAGTTCCAGAGCTCCATCCCCGCCTTTTAGCCAGTGCTCGGAGGTCGCAACGCGGGCCCCTGCCTGCTCGGCTGCCTTCCGGACAATGGCGATTTCGTCTTTGGTGTCGGTATGGAAGGCATTGACGCATACCACCGGATTGATCCCTGATTTCTTGATCACTCCGATGAGGTGGACCATATTAGCGCACCCTTTTTCCACCAGGCTGAGATTCTCTTTGGTATATTCATCCGGAAGGGGTCTTCCCGGAACCACGGTGGGTCCTCCGCCATGCATCTTTAATGCTCTGATCGTAGACACAAGCACGGAGACCTGCGGAATTAGACCGCTCAGCCTGCATTTCACATTCCAGAATTTTTCGAAACCGATATCTGCGGCAAAACCGCTCTCAGTAACATTGTAATCGAACATCTTTAAGGCAATGCGGTCGCCAATAATAGAGGACTGCCCAACGGCGATATTGGCAAAGGGGCCGGCATGGACCAGAATCGGTTGATATTCCACAGAGGTCATCAGTGTTGGATTGATCGTATTTCGCATCCATGCAGTCATGGCGCCGGCCACATCAAGATCCGAGGTGGTCACGGGATTCCCCTTCTTATCATAGGCTACGGTAATATTGCCAATTCTTTCACGAAGGTCTTTCAGGTCTCTTATGATGGAGAGAATAGCCATCAACTCGGAGCTTACCGCAATGCCGAACTTGGACTGCATTAAGAAACCGTCCTGTTTTCCACCCATGCCGATGACGATATTTCTCAGAGACTGGGCGCAAAAATCCATGATCCAGCCCATCTCAATATTGGTGGGATCCACATCGAGTCGCTTGAGCCCCCGTTTGGTGAGCTCCGCATCATCATAATTCCGTTCATGTTGCATCCTCGAAGTGAGGGCGACCATAGCCAGGTTATGGGCATTCATAATATCGTTGATGTCGCCGGTAAGGCCCAGTGAAAACTCGGTCATCGGGATGAGGAGCGCCTTTCCACCTCCTGCAGCTGTTCCCTTAACATTCATTGTCGGACCACCGGAAGGCTGACGAAGAACACTCCCAACATTCTTTCCCCTTTTGCCAAGTCCCTCGATCAGGCCAAGACTGGTCGTTGATTTTCCTTCTCCGAGAGGAGTTGGAGTAATAGCAGTCACTTCAATGTATTTCCCGTCGGGTTTATTTTTTAACCGGTCAATAATCTTCATGAAATCGAGTTTGCATAACTTCCCCATGGGGATGATCTCGTCTTTTTTAAGCCCCAATTTCTCCTGCCACTCATCAACCGTTGGCATATTTTCTTCTGCAATTTCGGCAATCTGCCAATCCGCAAGTTTTCTCGGGTCTGCATCAATATACTTTTTTGAAATATTAAAAGGCATGTGTTATTTCCCCCTTTCGATTAAATTTTAATTTATAACTCTTAACTCTTAACTCTTATTTCCCCCCTTTCGAGTCATATTTTTGAATATCTTTTATAGGAGCATTAATAAAATTTCTTTATGTGACAACAATCACAATGTGGCAGTCGATACTAAAATAATAGAATTTTTTTGTCAAGGGAAATTTTTGGATAATAAGACTAACTTGGAATCGTTTTATAAGCTACCTAAATTATTAAAGAATTCACCATTTCCGATCTGTTTTCGTGAGGTGTAGGAATTGGCAGGGAAGTATAAAATTTTTATTCATTTTAGGGGTCTCGATTTATACAGCTAATATATTGAAATTAAAAGAAATTTTTAATTTCTGTTTTTAATCTTTTTAATTTAAAGAAGTTATTAAAAATTGGCTCATTCAATAAGATTTAATTTCCTTCCTTGAGAAATCTTTTAAGACCTTTTTTATCCCATTTGGAAAGCCCTAATTCCTCGGTTCCCCTGCCTGTTTTCCAGTAATCAGTCCGATTAACCACAGAGCAAAGTTGAATTACTGCATTGTGCGTAGGAGTAGGAACACCAAGGAGTTCTCCAAGCGTGGAGACAAGGACCATTCCGTAAGGAACATCCTCGGTAACGTACCGGTCTTTCATATGTTCGGGACCCTTCATCTTGATTCCTGCATAAATCCCGTCCTTTCCAAAGGCCGCATCCATGCTGGTGTTGAGAATCCGGTAACGGCATTCTTCCTCGGTTTCACCCAGGTTGAAGTCCTTAAATTCGATGTTGTCCCAGTGATAAAGCTTGTAGCCCATCGCTTTGCAGAGGGCGAGCCTCTCTTCATTCAGGGCTTCATAGGTTCTGGCAACCGATGGAGTCATCCCTTCCGCATAGAGGTAGAACTCCCCTTTAGAATGTTCAATACGGGTAGCGCTCAGCAGAGTGGCCACCGGATGGACGATGGGGTTGGGGTTATTGATGGCCGCATCGAGAACATCCTTTGCGGGCGAGATGGAGGGGTAGAATTGTTTCAATTTTGGGATAACCTCATTTGTCCTTTTCGATGGAAAAACTCCTGTGGGGAGAATGGCCGCATGGATGAATATGGAGACATGGCCTGAGCTTTTTAGACGGGCGCCGTAGGGAAGGGTGCAACTTTCTGCGAAGGTAATCTCTTTTTGCACCTTTCTCTGTTTAAAAATTTTAACAAATTCAAGGCTTCCACCGGAGCCAGGCATCAAAACGATGATTTGCCCATCCTGAACAAAAGGGGCGCAGGCTTCAGCCATGCCTTTATGTCCGAAGGCGGGTGTGACAACGAAAATCACTCCCGCATCTTTGATCGCTTGCTGAATGTCGGTCGTGGCTAAATGCAATTTGGCTGTCCCGTCGATCGAGACCCCTTCAATACGAATCTCCTTCGTCCTCAAGACCCTTTCAAAGGATTCGGAAAACTGAGGAAGTTCGAAGAAGTTGACTTTATATCCGTTCAGGGCAAGATTGGCGGCGACCGCATGACCGCCATTTCCTCCGCCTAATACCGCAACTAAATCCTTTTCCATGATAACCCTCCAAAAAAATTCTTAATATTTCTCCGCTCAATTCTTAATTCTAAATTCTTATTCAGAAACTATCTCGATTATTTCCCTCTCCCCAGGCGGGAGAGGGCGGGGGTGAGGGGGAACATGTCGTATCCACCCCCACCTCAATCCTCCCCCGTCAGAGACTGTGTCATAATTAGCCATTCGCCCTTCGACACGCTCAGGACGAACGGCTAAGTGATTGATTTTCAACATGTCATAATCCGTTCGTGGTGAGGCTCTCGAACCATGAACGGAATTACGACACAGTCTCTCAAGGGGGAGGATAATACCCTATGATTTTCATTGTTCGAGGGTGACGTGTCCGTCACGAAAGATTATTTTAATAATTACCCCATTTTTTTCTGAAAGACAAGGGTTGAAAATTGACTCCTTTGGGTTTAATATAAAATATAAAGAAGTTCTTCTAAGATGTTTAAAGGAGGTTGGCTATGAGAACAGGGCGATGGGTCATGCTGGTATCCGCTTTATTGATGCTCGGAATGGTCCATCTGATCGATGCTCAGGAAGGTGCTGTCACCGATAAATCGCAGGTGACCTTTCAAAAAGATTCCACAGGATTTGTTTATCTGGGGCCGGGTGTGGATCTGAAAGGCTATGATACTGTGGTGATAGGCAATTTTTCTACGGGGGGGCTTCCGGACATCGGGCCGGGGAAGCTGGAGGAATATAGGGAAACTTATAGAATCCAGCTTAAGACAAAACTGACTGCAGCAGGAATTTTTAAAGAGGTGACGGACGATCAGGCCAGGGCGTCAGGTCCCAATACGCTGGTCATCTGGGGAGATATCCTGGCGATGCATCCCGGGTCTGGGGCGGCAAGATTCTGGGTTGGAATGGGCGCCGGAAAGGCGGTGGCAGAGATTAAGACTTATATGAGTGCTGCGGAGGAGAAGAAGATTTTATTGGGCCATCATCTCCGGCCAACCAGCGGAGCCCGTGGCGGAGCTTTAGGCGCGAGGGAAGGATATGCTTTTCTTAATCAGGGGGTGGATCGGATCTCCACTTTTTCCATAGAATATATCAAGAGAGTTTATCAGGCAGGGAGATAGGATTAAAAAAAAAGTATCAATTTAGTTGTTTGAAATCGTCTTGTAAAATCCCTCCCAACCTCCCTTTTCCAAAGGGAGGAGAAAGGTTTCCCCCTTTTGACAAAGGGGGATGAAGGGGGATTAGATCAGTTTTTTCAAAGAGCTAAAGTGTTACAAAACAAATAAAAAAGGAGGTAGAGGGATGAAGTTCAATCGGATCATGACAATCGTGTTTGTTCTGGGTTTAGTCTTTGGAGTGAGCGATGCGGCAACCGCTCAGGAATTGAATTTGAGAGATTATCATGCCTTGATTGTTAAAGACCTTGAAGTTCCCCCTGGTTCTCCGGCTCCGGAATCGGCAGGCATGCAGATGGCTGAAAAGGCGATCTATCAGCTCAAGAGATACTCTGAAAAATATAAACTCTTTGACACAATCGTCAAAGAAGGAAGCAAAGGAGTTACGGAAGTTCCTTCTGGAAAGAAGGTTCTCATTCTCAAAGGAGAAGTCAAAGAGTATTCCAAGGCAACCGTAGGGAGGCGAATCGGGCGCTCCTTTATTCCGGGAGGCGAACACACCGGCACGTCTGCTTTTGCGGCACACTACCAGTTTATTGACAAGGAAAGCGGAAAAGTGGTTTACGAAACCAGCCTGAGAACGACCTCCACCGGGTCGGAGGATACCGTGGAATATGCCATGGACCGTAACGGCGAAGCCCTGGCCAAAACCGTTCTGAAAGTGAAAGGGAAATAAGTCTGCTCGAAGGTCTTACCGGGTAAAAAATAAGCCCCCACCCTTTTCACAAGGTGTGTGGGCTTATTTTACCCCAATTGAGTCAAAAATTTTGACAAAATCCCCTCTAACTCCCCTTTGCCAAAGGGGAGAACTCATTATTATTCCCCTTTGGAAAAGGGGGAATAAGGGGGATTTTAATATGAGATTTAACAAACCCTTAAATAGCCTTACTGTCATATTTCTAGACCCTAAACAAGTGTAATTATTTTTGGAGAAAGTGAGAAAGTACTCGAAATGCCCTCCAGATAAGGCTATTATATTTTTGTCAAAAAACAAAAGCCAATCAGAAAGGAGCATTTCGAGTGAAGAAATTAAACCACAAAATACTGGGGAAGCGCAAGAGAAAAATTGAGAAGCGTTTGGAGCGGAGAAACTGGGAAAACCAAGAGAGGCCGATGTTCAAGGGGGTCAACATTGGATATGAGATGGATGATCGCCATAAGGGGATTGCATGCGGGGGAATTGGTGTGATTCATTTGATGGCGAAGCGGCTGGGAGTTGCCAAACAGATCGATAAGCATCTGCATTTGCTCAAGCGACATCTTCCATACCATGAGTCGGACCATGTTTTGAATTTGGCCTATAATGTGCTTGCGGGAGGGACGCGGTTAGAGGACATTGAGTTACAGCGGCAGGATGAGGGGTGGATGGATGCGTTGGGGGCGGAGATTATTCCCGATCCGACGACGGCAGGAGATTTTCTTCGGCGTTTCTCAGAAGGAGACGTGTTGGGGTTGATGGAGGTGATCAACGGGAGGAGAAAGAAGGTATGGGATCGACAGCCGAAGGAATTCTTTAAGAAGGCGATTCTCAATATCGATGGGACGATGTCGGAGACGACGGGGGAGTGTAAGGAGGGGATGGATATATCGTATAAGGGGGAATGGGGGTATGCTCCCTTATTGATTTCAT
>Ga0208244_100644_pt1 | contig 29063 bp, 31 predicted proteins | sample SubbioCR12Aug_5A_FD_184828 | JGI IMG/M metagenome (GOLD analysis project Ga0208244, IMG submission 184828) | Serpentinite rock and fluid subsurface biosphere microbial communities from McLaughlin Reserve, California, USA - CR12Aug_5A (SPAdes) | ecosystem: Environmental > Terrestrial > Deep...
TTTGCTCAAAAAAATATCGGTAGTAATGGCTACCTTGAAAATATATTAAATTACATAACACCCGCGAGACAAGTTGTCTAAAAAATGGGTACCCTTCACTAGGAAGCAGGTGACGAAGGCCCATGTTCCCAGGATGGCGAGCCACCAGGACGTGAAGTCCTTGTTGATGTGGACACCAATTAGCGGTAGCCAGTTCCAGGCAATGGCGCCGTTTAGTCCTACCAGTAAACCAACCCCTAGGTTGATCTTGTCTCGCGACCTGAGGTAGTGAGTGATGGCGACGATGCTGATGAAGCCCATCATCAGAGGTTCGACCAACTTCAAGACTTCTTTCATCCAATCAAGTATCTCGTTGTCAACTCCAGATAACATCCAGCAGATGCTGAGAAAAGTCCAAAAGCTGGCGAACATTGAGATGATGATGGTTGCAGGCGTCGCCCCCATCTTGGTGGCAACCTTGCGGCCGATCCAGTGTGGTATGACTACAAAGATGAAAAGGGCAAGGCCGGCGATTGGCAAGTGTGAGATTGTTCCTTGGATTTCGCCGACGAAGATGACGCAGGCGAAAACGATCGCCATCAGTACGTAGGCTGTTGGACTGAAGGACGTTGGTTTGGCTTTTTCAGACATCTATACCTCCAAATAGTTTGAGCTTCTTCCAAAACACATAACAGAAGGGCATTTTTCCCTCCTGATTGAATATGTCCTAATATTTATATTTTATTACCTTCAGATTATTTGTCAATCAGATAGTGAAATTTTGACAGCATTATTTTTTCTTTTGATAAAGTGATTTTTTTGATATAATTATATGTGAACCATATGGGAAAGAATAAATAATACTTGGTTTCTAACCTTTAACGCAACGGTATTCGAGAAATAGTCTAAAGTTTATAGTCAGGGCAGCCAGTTTAGTCTAGGGTCATGGTCTCTGGTCAACTAACAACTAACAACTAACAACTAACAACTAACAACCAACAACTAACCCTAGCTAGATTCTGGAAAGGAATTTATTATATTATTGCGCTAGAAAAAAAGTTAAAATTTTACTACTTGGTTAACTTGCTTTTTTATGTTAAAATATATTTATGAAGAAAAAAATAACAAAAAATAAGAAAATAATGGCTCAAAAACCACGAGCAGAGATCACTAGAGCTTTAAAAAATAATCTTAAATATTTGGCTACTGATGGTGGTGGTATCGAGCTAGTCAAGGTTGATAAAAAAAATGGGATTGTTGAAATACGAATGACGGGCGCTTGTTGTGGTTGTCCGATGAAACAATTTACGTTTAGTAAAATGATTGCCGAAAAATTACAAAAAAATATTTCTTGGCTTAGGGATGTAAAATTAATTGAGTAAAAATGGACGATAAAGTAAAAATTTTATTTATCAAATCAAAAAAAGAATTAAAAAATATTTTTTATAATTTGCCACTCTCACTTATTATTGGCTTAAGTTTGTTAATTAATATTTTTCTTTTATTTTATCTGATTTGGCGCTACGCGCTGATTAGCGATTTTACGATTATTCATTACTCTGTTTTAAGCGGCGTTGATTGGGTTGATCAAAAAATAAAACTTTTTGTTTATCCATTTTCTAGCTTAACCATTCTTTTGATTAATTTTATTTTAATTTTTTATTTATATCGTTATCAAGAAAAAATAATTTGTTTCTTTTTGGCAATCAGTTCTTTGATTATTAGTATTATTTTTAACGTTAGCTTTTTTTTGGTAATGACTTTATAAAAATATGTTTGGGGCAAAAAATATTAAAGAAAAAATAATTTTTAATCTCAAGAAAACAGTTGATAAAAAATTTGGTAATAAATTTACCGAAGACTTAGACTTTGGTTTAGAAATTTCTCAAAATATTAATTTCGGTGATTTTAGTTGGCCATGTTTTAAGCTGGCCAAAGGATTAAAAGAGAAACCGCAAAAAGTAGCGGAAGAAATAGTCAAAGAATTTGAGCCAGGCGAATTTATTGAAAAAGTAAAGAACATTGGCCCATATGTTAATATTTTTCTTAATAAAGAAAAATGGTTTCGTTTAACATTGATGGAGGTAATTGATCAAGAAAATAAGTTAGGTCAAGACAAAGATAAAAAAAATAAAAAAATTTTAATTGAATTTTCCGCGCCCAACCCCAACAAACCTCAACATCTTGGACACTTAAGAAATACGCTCATTGGTGATAGTTTGTCTAATTTGTTTGAACGTGTTGGCAATGAGGTTATTAGAGCAAATTTAATTAATGATCGTGGTATTCATATTACCAAAGCAATGCTTGCTTATCAAATTTGGGGCGAGCAGAAAACACCGGAAAGTGAAAGAAAAAAACCAGATTATTTTGTTGGTGATTTTTATACTCTTTTTGATCAAAAGGCAAAAGAAAATCCAAAATTGTTAACACAAGCGCAAGAGATGTTGAAAAAATGGGAGGAAAGCGATCAAGAAGTTTGGGGATTATGGCAGAAAATTAATAATTGGGCGATGAATGGGTTTGAGCAAACTTATCAAAAAATTGGCGTTAATTTTGACAAATGGTATTACGAGAGCGAGACATATAAATTGGGCAGAGAAATTGTTAGAAATGCCTTAGAAAAAGAACTTTGCTATCAACTTGAAGATGGGGCAATCGAGGTTAATTTAGAGAAATATGGTTTTGGTAAAAAAGTTTTAATCAGGGCAGATGGAACCAGCATTTATATTACTCAGGACTTAGGTTTAGCCAAATTAAAACAAGAAGAATATAAGCCAGACCTGTCTCTTTATGTTGTTGCTTCAGAACAAGACTATCATTTTCAAGTTTTATTCGCCGTGCTGAAAGAGTTTGGGTTTAACTGGGTTGATCGTTGCCAGCATCTTTCTTATGGTTTAGTTTATTTGCCAGAAGGCAAAATGAAATCAAGAGAAGGCAATGTGGTTGAAGTTGATAATTTGATTCATCAAGTTAAACAATTGGCTAAAACAGAAATTTTACAAAGAAACAAAGAAATTTTGCCAAACGAGTTAGAAGATCGAGCAGAAAAAATAGCCCTAGCTTCAATTAAATTTTTCTTTTTAAAATTTAAACCTGAGGAAAATATTTATTATAATCCTAAACAAGAAGTTTCATTTGAAGGGGCGACTGGGCCATATCTTCAATATACTTATGCTAGAGCTCAGGGTATTTTAAAAAAGATAAAAGAAATTGAAATTAATAAAATTGATTTTAGTGTTTTGGGCAATAATGAAGAAATTGAAATTTTGCGCTTACTTTATAATTTTGATGAAATAATTGAAAAAGCTGCTCAATTTTATAATCCGGCATTAGTTGCTAATTATTTATTAGAACTTTGTCAAAAATTTAATAGTTTTTATCATCAGCATCAAGTTTTAAAAGTTAAAGATAACTTAAAAGATGCTCGTTTGTTTTTGATTAAGTCGGTTGCTCAAGTTTTGAAAAACGGCTTATCGGTTCTTGGCATTGAAACTCTTGATCGAATGTAATTAATAATTAGATAATTTAATAATTTAAGACCAATGGTTAGAGTTAGGTTTGCGCCATCGCCAACTGGATTTTTGCATTTGGGAAGTTTACGGACAGCTCTCTATGATTTTTTATTTGCTAAGAAAAACAATGGAAAATTTATTTTACGGATTGAAGACACTGATCTTCAAAGAAAAATACCAGGGGCTTTAGAAAGTTTGATTAAAATGCTTAATCAAATGGGGGTAGTTTATGATGAGGGTGTTTTTTTTGACGAAAAAATTTCAGGAAAAATAATTGAAAAAGGTGATTATGGCCCGTATATTCAATCAAGGCGATTGGCGATTTATCAAGAATTTGCTCTTCAGTTAGTTAATCAAGGAGATGCTTATTATTGTTTTTGTTCTAAAGAAGAATTAGAACAATCAAGAAAAAAACAAATAGCCGACGGAAAGGCTGCTGCCTATGATCGTCGCTGTCGGAAATTAATTCAAGAAGAGGTTGAAAAAAAATTAAAACAAAAGACCCCCCATGTCATTAGATTGAAAGTTCCAGAAACTGGGAAAATTGAATTTAATGATTTAATTAGAAAAAAAGTTGAATTTGACTTGAAAAATATTGACGATCAAGTTCTTTTGAAATCCGACGGATACCCGACCTATCATTTAGCTGTTGTTGTTGATGACCATTTAATGAAAATAACTCATGTTATTCGTGGCGAAGAATGGTTGCCGTCTGTGCCAAAACATATTTTAATTTATCAAGCATTTGGTTGGTCTTTGCCTTTTTTTGCTCACTTACCATTAATTCTTAATCCTGACAGAAGTAAATTATCAAAAAGACAAGGCGATGTAACAGTTGAGGATTATTTAGCGCAAGGCTATTTACCTGAAGCCCTAATTAATTTTATTGCGTTGCTTGGTTGGTCGCCTCAGGGTCAATTCGCGGTTCGATTGAGTTCATCGTCGACGTCCTCAGATGAAAACGCCAGCAATGATCAAGAAATTTTTTCTTTAGTAGATTTAATTAAAAATTTTTCAATTGAAAAAATTCAAAAAGCCGGCGCTGTTTTTAATCGAGAAAAACTTGACTGGATGAATGGCTGTTATATTCGCCGAATGGAAATAGATGGGCTGACAAAAAGGTGTGTTCCCTATTTGATTCAAGCAAATTTAATCGAACAGATTTCAGACAGTGGATTTAAAATAGTAGACACTAAAGAAGAAATTGATTTTAATTGGTTAAGGAAAATTATTAGACTTGAGCAGGAACGAATGAAAAGGTTTGCCGATTTACCAGCAGCTGTTGATTTTTTCTTTAAAGAAAAAATTCAATATGATTCGCAGCTTTTAATTTGGAAGAAATCAACGAATCAAACAATAAAATCAAATCTAATGTTAGTTAAAGAAAAACTTAGCCAGATTGATAATTTTCAAGTAATAAATATTCAAGAAGTTCTAGAAAAAATAGCAGAAAATTATGGTAATGGTGAAGTTTTTTGGCCGATCAGAATTGCAATTTCGGGTCGGAAGAACTCGCCGCCACCAGCTGAAATTGCTGAAATTCTAGGTCGAAAAATAACCATAGAAAGAATAAACTTAGCCATTGATAAGTTATTATAATTCAATGAATCAACCTCAAAAAAATATTATTGTCGTTGTTCTAATTATTTTTAATTTTTTTATTATTTCTTATCAAATACTTGCTCAGACTTCAACCGATCTTCAAAATCAAATTAAAAGTTTTCAAGACGAAATCAAATTTTTGGAACAACAACAAGCTCAATATGAAAAAAACATTGTCACTAGCCAGAAAGAAAGCGCGACACTTAAAAGTCAGATAAATATTTTGAACAATACCATTTATAAAACAATTGCTGAAATTAGCAAAAAGGAAGCTGAAATTAAAAAAACTAATTTAGAAATTGCCGAAATAATTGGCCAGATTGGAGATAAAAGCTTGGAGATAGAAGATTTAAAACAATATCTGGCTAAACTTTTAAGACGGATTTATCAAGAAGATAATAAAAATTATGTAGAGGTAATCTTGCTTAATCAGCGTTTGTCTGATTATTTTAATTTACTTAAAGCTCAACTTGATATTCAAGTCGGATTGCAAAATACTTTGGACAATGTTAAAAATTTAAAAATTGATCTTGAAACTCAGGAAAAACAATTAAGAGAAAAGAAAGAAGAATTAGAAAAATTAAAAATTTCTCTTTCAGGTGAGAAAAAAGAATTAGAGAACAATAAGGTAGCTAAAAATTATTTATTGCAGAAAACTCAAGGCGCCGAATCAACTTATCGAGCTTTGTTGGTTAAAGCACGGGCAGAAATGAAACAAATGGAAAAAGAAGTGGCGGCATTAGAAATTAGTTTAAGAAAAAAAATTGCTAAAGAAGAAGAATGGAAAAAAATTCAAGCTGGCATTTTAGTTTTTTCCTGGCCAGTTCCTAAAAATGTTGTTACTTCGTCATTTCATGACCCGACTTATCCGTATCGTAGTTGGTTGGGTGAACATTCAGGGATTGATGTTAGGGCGGCTCAGGGTACGACCTTGAAAGCATCAACTGATGGCTATGTTGGTCGAGCCAGAGATGCCGGAATGGGTTATTCGTATATTCTGTTGATTCATCAAGATAATTTTTCAACCCTGTATGGCCATGTTTCTAAAATCTATGTTAAAGACGGTCAATATGTTAAAAGAGGGGATGTTATTGGTTTGACCGGCGGTATGCCGGGCACGCCTGGCGCTGGTAATTTTTCAACTGGACCGCATTTGCATTTTGAGATCCGTAAAAACGGTATTTCAGTTAATCCTTTAAATTATTTGCCATAAAATAATTTTATCTTTACAAATTACTAAAATAGGCATATAATTAAAAAAGCTAGTCTGTTATTATCTAGTTGTGATTGTTTAAAAAGAGCTCTGACTCTTTCTGAAAAAATGATTAGTAAAGAAATTAAAGATATCAAAAAAGAAGTGAAATAAAAAAAATCATTCTTCTTGTTTATTTGCCAAAGTTTTATTTTTTAATTCTATTTTAAGATAGAATTAATTATTTTCGGATGCCCGTTTAAGAATTCTTGAGCCAGCATTATTTTTTTGCCTTCTAATTGAACTTCTTCTAAAATTAATAAGTTTTGACCGCAAGTGATGGCCAGCTCTTTTTTTTCTGTTAAAAAAACAGTGCCTGGTTCTTTTTTATTTTCTATTTTTAAGATGCTTACTTTTATAATTTTTAATTTTTTATATTCTTGATTTTTTGTTTTAAATTCCGCATAAGTTCCCGGCCAAGACTGATAGGCTCTGGTCATTCTTTCTATATAATCAGCAGAATTTTGCCAATCAATTTGTCCATCTTCTTTTTTGATAATTTTAGTAAAACTGGCTTGAGAATGATCTTGTGGTTGTGCTTTTATTTTCCCCTTTATCCAATCAGGAATAGTTTTAATTAATAACTCTGCTCCCAGTTTCGCTAATTTTTGCGTTAATTCTTTTGTTGTTATTTTTGAATTTTGAATTTCGAATTTTGAATTTGCGAGGATATTACCGTGATCAAGAAGTTTATCCATTAACATAATAGTTACTCCTGTTTCTTGATCGCCATTTAAAATTGCCGTTTGGACTGGTGAAGCGCCGCGATATTTTGGTAACAATGAAGGATGAATGTTTAAACAGCCATATTTAGGAATATCTAAAATTTCTTGAGGAATAATTTGCCCATAAGCAGCTAAGATAATTAAGTCTGGTTGTAAATTTTTAATTTCTAATTTCAAATTTCTAATGTTTTCTGGTTGTAAAATTTTAATCTCACTTCTTGTTCTCAATTGATAATTCAGTATTCTTGCTTTTACCGGTGAAGAGGTTAAAATTTGTTTGCGACCAATTAGCTTGTCTGGGGCGGTGATTATTATATTTGGCGCATAATCAGCTTTAATCATTCTTTCTAATACAATAGCTGCAAATTCTGGCGTGCCCAAGAACATTATTTTTGGGTTATTTTTATTCATTATTTTATTATAACATATTTATCCACAATCGTACGTACTTGTTAATTTTTTTAAAAAAGATATAATAATAACATGACAATACAACAGTATTTAAGGAAATAGTTTAAGGTTTGTATCAAAGGCAACCAGTTTAATCTAAAGTCATGGTCTCTGGTCAATTAAAACTAAGAATCAACTGACAAACTAATAAATCTAACTTATTGTCTCAGTGTTGTTGAGTTAAATTTTGGAAAGGAGTTTATCTAATAATTATTTGATTGCCTGTTTAGGAAATATTAAACAGGCAGGTTGTTTTTATTTATCATAATGTAAATTTAAGCTAGCATTTTGTGAATTAGCATAAAAATTTGTAAATTATTATTATATTAATTATATGTCAGAATATTTAACACCTAAAGGCTTACAAGAAATTAAGGATAAGGTTGAAAAACTAAAAAGTGTTAAGCGACCAGAAATTGCTGAAAGAATTAATGCAGCTAAAGAACTTGGCGATTTATCAGAAAATGCTGAGTATGTTTCAGCTAAAGAAGAACAAGGAATGCTGGAAGCTGAAATCAGAAGGCTTGAAAACATGATTAAATCAGCCGTGGTTGTTAAGCCAATTCAGAATAGCGACATTGTTACGCCGGGTGCTTGTGTTACTATTGAAATGAATAAAGAAAAAAGAATTCTTTGCATTGTTAATCCCGAAGGTATTTATCCATCAACCGGCAAAATTTCAATTCATTCGCCATTTGGCGAAGCTCTACTTAATAGAAAAGTAGGGGAAACTGTTACATTAAAAACTCCATCTGGCGATAAAAAAATAAAAATTCTTGGAGTTAAACAGGAAGAGTAGTTTTTATTAAAAATTGTCCACATTGCATTGCTATGATGCTTTTTTTTGTTATAATTAATATAATAGTTAACAGTTGTTAGTCAGGCTAGCGAATTTAGTTAAGTGTGTGGTTGTTTGTCTAAAACCATTGACTCAAAACCATGGGGTCGCCTATATTGACCTATTATAGTCTAAGACTTATTAAAATATGGAATTAGAAAATATTCGTAAAAACAAATTGCAGTCATTAATCAATGACAAGCAAGAGCCATACCCAAATAAAGTTTGGCGAACTCATGCTTGTCGTCAGGTTGTTGAAGATTTTGAGAAATTGATTGATCAAGAAATAATCATAGTTGGTCGATTAAAAACAATCCGAGCTCATGGTAAAAGCGCTTTTGCGCACTTAGAAGACGGAACAGCCCAACTTCAAGTTTACTTTAAAGCTGATTTACTTGGTGAAAAAAAATATAAAATTTTTATTGATTTAATTGATTTGGGAGATTTTTTAGAATGTCGTGGAAAATTAATGATTACAAAAACTGGTGAAAAGACTTTAGTTTTAAATAATTTTCGGATTATTTCTAAAACACTTTTACCGATGCCAGAGAAATGGCACGGCCTAGAAGATGTAGAAATTCGTTATCGTCAAAGATATTTGGATTTAATGTCTAATCGAGAAGTTCGCCAGATATTTTTAAAAAGATCAGCAATTATTAAAGCGATTCGCAAGTTTTTTGATCAAGAAGGATTTTTAAGCGTGGAAACACCAATTTTACAATCTTTGGCTGGTGGGGCCACGGCCAAACCATTTAAAACACATCACGATGCGCTTGATATGAAAATGTATTTATCGATTGCTCCAGAGCTTTATTTAAAAAGATTGATTATTGGTGGTTTTGAAAAAGTTTACGAAATCGCTCGTTGCTTTCGCAATGAAGGCATTGATTGGTCGCACAATCCTGAATTTTCCCAGATTGAATTTTATTGGGCCTATGCCAACTATCAAGATTTAATGGATTTAACTGAAAGGTTTTTTGATTTTCTTTTTAAAGAAATTAATCTTAATTTTAAGATCAAATATCGTCATCAAGAAATAAATTTTCAACCACCCTATCCGCGTAAAAAATATGTTGAGGCCGTTAAAGAGTATACTGGTCTAGATTTAAATCAATTACGCCAGAAAGAAGATTTATTGGTTGCGGCAAAGAAAATTAGTGTTCAGGTAGAAAAAAATTGGTCCTGGGCAAAAATGGTTGATGAAATTTTCAAAGAAAAGGTTCGTTCGCAAATTATTGATCCAGTTTTTATTATCAATCATCCAATCGAGCTTTCTCCTTTAGCCAAAAAAACACCAGATGATCCTAATTATGTTGAAAGATTTCAATTAGTGGCTGCTAATTTTGAGGTTTGTAATGCTTTTTCAGAGTTAAATGATCCGCTTGATCAAGAAGAACGTTTTAAAGCTCAGCAAGTTGCTAAAAAAGCCGGCGATGAAGAAGCCCAAGAAAACGATCTAGATTTTGTTGAGGCCTTAAAACATGGTATGCCGCCAACAGCTGGCATGGGCTTGGGGATTGAGCGTTTGGTTATGCTTTTAACTGGCTCAGAAAACATTCGTGAAGTTATTCTATTTCCAACCCTAAAACCAAAAACTAAATAGTAAATAGAAAATAGTAAGTAAAAAGTAGAAAAATAAATAATACACCTTCAAAACTAAAAACACATTTTTAAAATTAGAAAATGTTTTAGATTTAATTTTTTGAAGAAAAATAAACGGAACGGATATGCGAGATATCCATTCCACGTTTAGTAAATATATTATAAATTCCTTTCCAGAATCTAGCACAGGGTTAGTTGTTAGTTGACCAGAGACCATGACCCTAGACTAAACTGGCTGCTATGATTATAAACTTTAGACTAAATTGGCTGCCCTGACTATAAACCTTAGACTAATTATTTGGCTGGCCTAGCCAACAACCTTAGACTATTTCTCGAGTATTGTTACGTTAAAAGTTAGAAGCCAATTAATATACAAAGATTAAATGTCAATTAAAAGTTATGGATAATCTTTTAATAAAAATTTATGATTGATCTAAATATTTTGCGTCATCAACCAGAAATTATCAGAAAATCCCTTAAAGATAGGGGAGTTACTTTTGATTTAGACGCTTTGATTAAATTGGATGAGGAAAGAAGGGTTTACATTAATAAAATTGAGAATTTACGTCATCAACAAAAACAAGAAAAAGATCAAGTTGCCGCCAAAGCCATTAAGGAAGAAATCAAGAAAGCGGAAGTCAAAGAAAAAGAACTTAGAGATAATTTTCAACAATTAATTGTTAAAGTTCCTAATATCCCATATTCTAATGTACCGGTGCACCAGAACGAAGAAGGAAATACTGAAATAAAAAAAATGGGCGAAATACCAGAGGGTGATTTCAAAGAATATTTAGAAATTGTTAAAGATGATATTGATACGGAGCGTGGCGCCAAAACATCTGGCTCGCGTTTTTATTATTTGAAAAATCAAGTGGCTCTGCTGGAATTGAAGTTAATAAGTTTTGTGGTTAATTTTCTTAGCGATGTTAAAAATATAGAAAAAGTTATTAAATCAAAAAAATTAAATTTACTAGCCAAGCCTTTTATTCCCGTAGTTCCGCCCATTATGCTTAAGGCAGAAATTATGAAAGGTATGGGATATTTGGATCAGGCGCCGGACGAAACCTATCATTTAGAAAAAGATGATTTATATTTGATTGGCACGGCTGAGCAAGCTTTGGTGGCCATGCACGCTAATGAAATTTTTAATGAAAAAGATTTACCATTACGTTATGTTGGTTTGCCTTGTTCCGCTTTTCGCCGCGAAGCTGGTTCCTATGGCAAGGATGTTAAAGGAATCTTCCGTGTTCATCAATTTGAAAAAGTTGAAATGGTTTCTTTTGCCACCCCAGAGCAGTCAGAAGCCGAGCAACAGTTGATGGTTGGTTTAGAAGAAGAAATTCTTAAAATTTTAAAATTACCAGCTCGTTTATTGCAAATTTGTACCGGCGATCTTTCTTGGCCATCAGCCAAAAGTTTTGATTGGGAATGCTATATTCCTTCACAAAAAAAATATTGCGAGACTCATTCTTGTTCCAATTGCACCGATTTTCAAGCACGGCGTTTGAATATTCGCTATAAAAATAAAGAAGGTAAAAATATTTTTTTGCATACATTAAATGGCACTGGTTTGGCTATGCCTCGAGCCATTATCGCCATCATTGAAAACTATCAGAAAAAAGATGGTGGCTTTGACTGGCCGAAAGTTTTAAAATAAAATTCTTTATTTAAATATAACATTCCAACATTCTTAAGAGTGTTGGAATGTTGAAGCTAAAATTTATAGTAAAATTATAACTTAACAATAAGTTTAAAAACTAAATAAATAAAATGGCAGATGATTATTATAAAATTTTGGGCATTAATAAAAATGCCTCAACTGAAGAAATAAAAAAAGCCTATCGTCAACTGGTTCAGAAATATCATCCAGATAAGTTTTACGGTAAAGCAGAATATCAAGAAATGAATGAAAAATTTAAACAAATCAATGAAGCTTATCAAGTTTTGGCTGATCTAGAAAAAAAACAAATGTATGATCAATATGGTTCAGCTTTTGAGCAGGCGAAACAGCGCGGAGGGGCTGGTGGTTTCGAAGGTTTTCGGGATTGGGCTAGCTATGCTGAAGCAATGAAAAATGGTAGTGGTTTTGGTTTTGGTGATTTTTCATCTCAGGGTGGACAAACTTCGGGCTGGGATATGGGTGATTTAGGAGATATTTTGGGCGATCTTTTTGGTTTTAGTGGGGGATCAAGATCAACAAGTGGGCGAGCTAATCGTGGCAAAGATTTGCGTTTTCAAATGGAAATTTCTTTTCAAGATGCGGTTTTTGGAGCTGAAAAAGAAACCTCGATTGATAAATTTAATATTTGTGATAATTGTAATGGCAAGGGTGTGGCCAAAGATTCAAAATATAAAACTTGTTCAAGTTGTCGTGGTGCTGGTAAAACAGCTCGGGTTCAATCAACTTTTTTCGGTAATTTTCAAACAGTTTCAACTTGCGCTAAGTGTGGTGGCGAAGGAAAGATTCCAGAAAAAGAATGTCTGATTTGTCACGGTGAGGGCAGAGTTCGTCGAGAAAAAAAATTAAAAATAAAAATTCCAGCCGGAATTAATGATGGACAAACAATTGTTTTGCGTAATCAGGGTGAAGCCGGCAAAAAAGGTGTTAATAACGGAGATCTTTATATTACTTTTAATATTAAACCTGACCCTACTTTTGAAAGAAACGGATTCAATATTTTAAATGAAAAAGAAATTTCAATTTCAGAAGCAGTTTTGGGGGCAAAAATTATCATCAAAACAATCGAAGGTGATGTGACTTTAAAAATTCCAGGGGGAACTAAGTCGGGTCAAATCTTTAAATTAAAAGATCGTGGAATTCAACATTTAAATGGTCGGGGGAAGGGTGATCATTTAGTTACGATTAAAGTTAAAATTCCTCAGCATTTAAGCCGAAAACAAAAAGGATTGTTTGAAGAATTAAAACAAGAAGGGCTTTAAAGCGGTTATTAATTAAAATTAATCAATTTGCTTTTTAGGATAAAATTTAATACAATAGGAATATGTTTGATTTTTTTAATAACTATACAATAAATTGGAATTATTTTTCTTTAATAGCCAGTCATAATTTTTTTTATTTGCTTTGGTTCTATTTTAAAAATGGTGGTTTTATCATTTTTATTTTTCTTTTAATTTGGGTTATTAGTCGAATTATTATTTTTCGTAATGAAATAAAAAAAGAGGCCAGCACCCCCTATGTTCTTTTATCAATTGATGTTCCTAAATTAAACGAGAGTGGACCTGAAGTAACAGAAAGATTGTTTGCTCATTTAGCCAATCCATTTTCTGGTAAAACCTCTTTTATATCAAGTTCAATTTTTGCTCAAACTCGTTTTTCTTTTGAACTGATCAGTCGAGGTGGTCGTATTCAATTTTTAGTCAGAACAAAAGAGCAATTTAGAGATCTGGTTGAGTCTGCTTTTTATGGCGAATATCCTAATGCACAAATTCAAGAAATTGAAGATTATACTCTAGAGATTCCAGAAAGATATCCTGATCCTGAATATGATATTTGGGGAACAGAAATCGTTCTTTATAATAAAGATGTTTATCCAATTAGAACTTATCCGGTATTTGAACACTCTTTGTCTGGAGAATTTCGGGACCCAATTTCTAATTTTTTTGAAGTAATGTCGAAGATAAAAGACGATGAACAAATTTGGTTTCAAATTCTTATTACTTACGGAGGTAAGAGCTGGGTTAAAAGAGGCGAGGCATTAGTTAATAAATTAATTGGTAAAAGAGCCGATGGTTCTGGTGGAGGCGGGATAACTGGTGGGTTGGGTGATATTATCACGGGAGGGTTAAGCGCTTTGTCAACTTTTGTTTTTGAAAGTATTTTTACTGATGAAAAAGTTGGCGATAAATCGTCAGCACATAATAAAAAAGAACCACCACCATCAATTATGACTTATTTATCTCCTGGAGCAAAAGATACGGTAACGGCCATTCAAAAGAAAATTGCCAAGATAGGATTTAAAACAAAAATTAGGTTACTTTATGTTGCTAAAAAAGAAAATTTTTATATTAATCGAGGTATAACCGGAATGCTGGGAGCATTAAATCAATTCAATACTTTAGATTTAAATGGTTTTAAGCCAGACGAAGTAACAAAAACTCAAGCATCACCACTTTCTTTTTTTCCTGATCGCTTAGTTAGAAAAAGAAAAAACAACATCATTAAAGCTTATAAAGAAAGAAGTTTTAGAAGAGGGACTAATGGTTTTATTTTAAATATTGAGGAATTAGCTACGATATATCACTTTCCGGTTATTTCAGTTGAAGCGCCATTAGTAAAAAAGACTGGTTCAAAACGTGGCGAACCGCCTTTTGCTTTACCAACTAAAGACAATTTTTGATTATTTTAAAATAATCAAATTATTCAAAATATTTTTTTATCACTGAGCCAGCTGGATTGTCCTCGACTAAATAGCCGAGATTTTTTATTTCTTGACGCAAACAATCAGATTCTAGCCAATTTTTTTCTTGCCTAGCTTTTTCACGTTGAGTAAATAAATTTTTTACTTGATGGGGAATCTCTTTGCTTTGATGCCAAACAAGCTCTAACGATAATCCAAAAACCTTGTCTAATTCAAAAAGTGTGGCTAGTTTTATCTCAGATGTTAATTCAGAATTAATTAATTCTTGCATTAAGGCAAGAGCTTTGGGTGTATCAAGATCATCGTTAACAAAGGTAAAGAAATTTTCTAAGTATTTTTTATCTGGTTTGCCAAGTTTTTTCCAGCCACTGATGGTTTCATAAATTTTATTCAAAGCATTTTTAGTTGCCTCTAGACTCTCCCAAGAGAAATTTAACTTTGAACGATAGTGGGTTGTTAATAAAAGATAACGATAGGCGAGTGGTGGGATATTTTTTTCTTTTAACGTTTTTAACGTAATAAAATTTCCGGCTGACTTGGCCATTTTATTTTGATCAATAATTAAGAATTCTCCGTGAAGCCAATAATTAGCCAATGGTTTATTATAGGCCGCCTCAGCTTGAGCAATTTCATTTGGATGATGAATTGATAAATGATCAATGCCACCGCAATGAATATCAAAAGGGAGGCCTAAATTTTTAGCAGACATAACCACGCATTCAGTATGCCAACCTGGAAAGCCAATGCCCCAGGGTGACTCCCATTCCATTTGACGCTTGGAATCTTTTGGCGAAAGTTTCCAAAGCGCGAAATCAGTGGTGTTTTTTTTATTTCCCATTTCAACTCGAGCACCAGCCTTAATTTCATCTTTTTGTAGAGTTGATAGTTGGCCGTAATTTTTTAATTTTGAAGTATCAAAGTAAACACCATCATCAAGCGTGTAGGTAAAGCCTTTTTCTTCTAATTTTTTTATTAAATCAATTTGATCTTTGATTGTTTCAGTTGCTCTTGGCCAAAGATCGGGCGATAAAATATTTAATTCTTTAAGATCTTCTTTGAATTGATTAGTGTAATATTGGGTTAAATCCCAGGCAGTTTTCTTTTTTTGGGCAGCTTCTTTTTCTACTTTATCTTCGCCATAATCATTATTAGATGTTAAATGACCAACATCGGTAATATTCATGACGTGTTTAACTTTATAATTATTGCCAATTAAGACTCTTTTCAAAATATCTTCAAAAACGTAGGTTCGTAAATTACCAATGTGGGCGTAATTATAAACAGTTAAACCACAAGTATAAAGACCAACTTTTTTATCGTGGATTGGTTTGAAAACTTCTTTTTGGCGGGAAAGTGAATTGTATAATTGAAGAATCATATAATATAGAGTAACATAAATATTGATTAAATCAAATTTATTTGTTAAAATTTTAAGATGCTAGTTTCTCAAAAATTAAAACAAGAATTTGGTAAAAACTTGAAGTTCAACGAGCCATTAAAAAATTGGACGACTTTTAGAATTGGCGGATCGGCTAAATATTTTTTTATTGTTCAAAAAATTGAAGATTTTGTCAAAATTATTAAGGTTGCTGAAAAATTTAAAATTAAATATTTTATTTTAGGCGAGGGGAGCAATCTATTATTTTCTGATAAAGGTTTTAATGGATTAATAATTAAAAATAAAATTTCAAACCTAGAGATTGGTCCTGTCAGGGCGGGACAAGTTAAAGTTATCGTTGGTGCTGGTGTTAAATTAACTTATTTAGTAATGAGTTCGATTAAAGTTGGTTTAACTGGTTTAGAGTGGGCGGCTGGTATTCCCGGATCAGTTGGCGGGGCAATTTTTCAAAATGCCGGAGCTTTTGGTTCAAGCTTTGCTCAATTAATTAATAAAGTTATTGTTTTCGAAAATAATAAGGTTAAGAAAATAAACAAAAAGGAATGCTTTTTTGCTTATCGATCAAGCGTTTTTCAAAGAAATAAAAATATTATCTTGGGTGTTGAATTAAGATTTAAAAAGGGAAACAAAAAAAGAAGTCAGGAAAGAATCAAACAAATTATAAATTATCGTCGCGTTAAACAACCAATTCAACCAAGCGCTGGCTCAGTCTTTAAAAATATAGATTTCAAAAAAATTAGTAAAAAAATTGTAAATAAATATCCACAGTTGCGCGCTTTTAAAAAGTCTGGTATAATACCAGCTGGGTGGTTAATTGAAAATTCTGGACTTAAAGGAAAAAAAATAGGTGGCGCTCAAATTAGCGAAAAACACGCTAATTTTATTATTAATAAAAATAGGGCAACCGCCGAAGATGTGAAATTGTTAATTTGCTTAATCAGAGGAAGTGTTTTATTGAAATTTGGAGTTAAATTAAACAAAGAGATAGAGTATGTTAAATACTAAGAGATTGTTGTTCCAGATTAATGGTTGATCGAGCTTGACATTTATTTTTAAAATATCTAGAATATAGTTTATAGTTTTAGTTTAATATGGTTAAAAATAAAGATTTTATTGAAGTTGAGGGTGTGGTTGAAGAATTGTTACCAGCAACTAATTTTAAAATTAAGCTTTCTGATGGACGAATTATTTCCGCTTATCTTTCTGGCAAAATGAGAATGCATCGGATCAAAATTTTACCAGGAGATAGGGTTAAAATGGAGATGAGTCCTTATGATTTAACTAAGGGTAGAATTATCTATAGATTTTAATTTTATGAAAGTTCGAGCTTCTGTTAAAAAAATATGTAAAAATTGTAAGATTGTTCGACGCAAAAAAAGAGTTTTTGTAATTTGTAAAACTCCTAAACATAAACAAAGACAAGGTTAATTTTATGGCTAGAATTGCCGGTATTAATTTACCATCAAACAAAAAAGTAGAAATAGGTTTAACCTATATTTTTGGCATTGGTCAAAGTTTGTCAAGAAAAATTCTTGATTCTGCCAAAATTAATTTAACAAAAAGGATTAAAGATTTGACGGAAAAAGAAGTTGATCTTTTAAAAAATATTATTGAAAAAAAATATAAAGTAGAAGGCGAGTTGCGCAGTCAAAGATACGTTGACATTAAAAGATTAAAAGAAATTGGTTGCTATCGTGGCACTAGACACGCTAAAAGATTACCAGCTCGTGGTCAGAGATCAAAAACAAACTCGCGAACAGTTAGAGGTAATATTCGTCGGACTACTGGTTCTGGTCGTAAACCATCAGTTAAAAAAGTTTAATTTTTATGCCAAAAAAGAAAACAAAAGATTTAAAAAATATTCCCAAAGCGCGCGCTTATATTTATGCCACTTACAACAATACCATTGTAACTTTTACTGATCATCAGGGACAAGTTATTGCTTCGGCTAGTGCTGGCGGAGTTGGCTTTTCTGGTCCCAAAAAAGCCACCCCCCACGCTTCTGGAGTAGTAATTAGATCGGTTTATGAAAAAGTTAAAGATATGGGCATTAAAGAACTAAAACTGTTTGTTAAGGGTGTTGGTACTGGTCGAGATGCAGCAATTAGAGCCTTGATTGGTTTGGGTTTTAATATTACAGTGATTAAAGACATTACACCAATTCCGCATAATGGTTGTCGTCCAAGAAAAATAAGAAGAGTTTAATTATAATATAATTTTTAGTTAAATGGCAAGAAATTTATCTCCAAAATGTAAACTTTGTCGACGTGAAGGGGTAAAGCTTTTTCTTAAGGGAGAAAGATGTTATTCTCCTAAATGTGCTTTTATTAAAAGAAAGTATCCGCCCGGAACACATGGTCCAAAAGGATATCCCAAACTTTCTGAATATGGTCGACAACTTCGTGAAAAACAAAAAATTAAAAAAATATATGGAATTTTGGAAAAACAACTTAGAATATATGCTACGCGAGCAGCTAAATTTGTCGGCAATGACGAAGAAATTTTATTAAGATTATTAGAATTAAGATTAGATAACGTTATTTATCGTGCAACATTTGTTTCCTCTCGAAGCATGGCTAGACAAGTGGTTAATCATGGTCATTTAAAAATTAACGGGCGACGGGTTAATATTCCTTCTTATCAGGTTGAGCCAGGGGACGAGATTGTTATTAAAGAGGGTAGCAAAATATTTAAAAAAATTAAACAAAACATTGAGGCCAATAAAGGCAAAATAAAACCGTCGAGCTGGCTAGAAGTAGACTCTAATAAACTAGCAATTAAAGTTATTAATAAGCCATTGGTTGGTGATTTAATTCAAGACGTTAACGCTAAATTAATTATTGAATTTTATTCAAGATAAAATAATTTTAAAAATATGGACAAGTTATTGTTACCAACAAAAGTAGAATATCATGGAGATAAGCAAAAAGGAGAAATTATTATTGAGCCGTGTTCTCCTGGTTATGGCACGACTTGGGGAAATGCCTTAAGAAGAGTTCTTTTTTCATCGCTTTCTGGGGCAGCCATCACCGCAGTTAAAATTAGAGGCATTAAACACGAGTTCTCAACAATTCCCGGCATTAAAGAAGACACTTTAGAAATTATTTTAAATTTAAAACAAGTTCGTTTGAAAGTTTTTACTGATGACGAGATAAAGCTTTCTTTAAATGCTAAGGGCGATGGGAAAGTATATGCCAAAAATTTTGGGAAAAATAGTCAAGTAGAAATTATTAATCCAGATCTTTTGTTGGCAACCCTAACTGACAAAAAAGCAAAATTAGAAATGGAAGTTTGGGTTAAAAGAGGTAGGGGTTATTTAACGGTTGAAGAAAGAAAAAATGAAGAAAAAGAAGTTGGTAAAATTTTGATTGATTCAATTTTTACACCCATTTTTAACGTTGGATTAAAACTAGACAATGTGCGGGTAGGCGAAAAAACAAACCTTGATCGTTTAACTATTCCAATTGAAACTGATGGAACAATTACTCCCGTAGAGGCGTTTATTGAAGCTGCTCGTTTGCTTAAAGATCATTTTATTTATATTTCTAAAAAACTAGACGAACTCGTTGTTTCTGGCGTAAAAGATAAGAAAGCAAAAATTGTTAAAGTAGTTAAAAAAACTGTTAAGAAGAAAGTAGTTAAAAAAATAACCAAAAAATCAAAAAATAAATAGTTAATAAAATAAGATGCGCCATCGAAAAAATAAAAAAATTCTTGATAGAAACAGAGATCAACGTCGAGCACTATTTAAAAATCTTGCCCTTTCGTTAGTTAAAGCTGAAAAAATGAAAACTACTCTAGCGAAAGCTAAATTTTTAAGACCTAAAATTGAAAAATTGGTCACTTTAGCTAAAAAAAATAATTTAACAGCCAGACGTAGATTAATCGCTATTTTTCAAAATGAAAAAATTGCAAAAAAAATGTTAGAAGAAGTTGCTCCTCGGTATTTAGAAAGAAATGGTGGATACACCAGGATTGTTAAAGCAGGATCAAGAGTTAATGATGGAGCCGAGATGGCTTACATTGAATTTGTTTAATAATTTATGGTAGAAAATAAAAATTATATAATTGACGCAACTAACAAACCCTTGGGAAGATTAGCTTCTCAAATTGCTCATATTTTAATGGGTAAACATAAAGCCAGTTTTGTCCCTTATAAAAATATGGGTGACGAAGTGATTGTTAAAAATATTAAAGACGTAAAAATTAGTGGTAAAAAATTAACACAAAAAAAGTTCTATCGACACACTGGTTATGTTGGTAATCTTAAATCAGAAAAATTAGAAATAATGTTTAAAAAAAATCCAGGCAATGTTTTAAAAAGAGCAGTTATTCATATGTTGCCAAAAAATAGATTAATGAAGGTAAGAATGAAAAATTTAAAGATAGAATAAAAAATATGCCCAGAGTTACAAAAAATAAAAAAATTACAAAAACAAATAAAAAAATAAGCTTGGCTGAAAAAAAAGAATCAGCTGTTAAAAGTATCAAAGAAAAAATTAATTATATTTCAACAACTGGGAAGAGAAAAAGTGCGGTGGCTCAAATTAGATTTAATTTGACTGGTAACAAAGAAATCATTATTAATAAAAAAGATTATAAAAAATATTTTCCATATTTTATATGGCAAGAAATAGTTGAATCGCCACTTAAAGCAGTTGATTTTAAAAATTATCAAATTCAAATTAAAGTTGCTGGTGGCGGGGTTAAGGCTCAAGCTGAAAGCATTAAACTTGGTATTGCTAGGGCAATTGTTGAAGCAAATCAAGAACTAAGGAAAATTCTTAAACCCAAGGGTTTTCTTTCGAGAGATTCAAGAATTAAAGAAAGAAAAAAACCAGGTTTAAAAAGAGCTCGTCGAGCACCACAGTGGAAGAAACGTTAAAAAAATAATACAAATTGCGAATTTTTTACAAATATATAGATTATTTTTTATTTTCAAAATTTGATAAAAGAAAATTTTAATATTTATATGGTTTTGTATTTAATTTGTAATTACCAGCAACATGGTTAAATCATATACTCTTTCTCAAAATACATTCTTTTTAATGATGGCCTATGTTATCGAAAAAGCGCTCGTCTTTTTTTATTTTATTTTTTTAGCTCGTTATTTTGGTCCAGAGAATTTTGGTATTTATAATTTTGCCCTTTCTTTTGTTACTCCGTTTATGGTTTTAATGGATTTGGGTTTTTCCACTGTTTTAATTAGAGAAACCGCTAAGACTCCAGAGAAAGCTAAAAGTTATCTAGAGAATGCCTTAACCTTTAAAATAATTTCTTCGGCTGTTATTGGTTTATTGATCATTGTTGTTATTAATTTATTATCAGATCAAGCAACAATTCGTCAGCTTGTTTATTTGTTTGTGATCTGGGCAATTTTTGAATCATTGGCCTCAACTTTTTTTAGTTTTTTTAGAGGAATGCATAATTTACAATATGAATCACGGGGCTTAATTATTAATAAATTCTTTTATGTTGTTTTGGGTTCGGCCTTTATTATTTTAAAATTACCCTTGTCTTTTTTTGCTTTACCACTTATTTTTGGTGGTTTTTTTTATTTGCTTTATCCATTAATTATTTCTCGAAAATTATTTTTTCTTAATTTAAAGATTGATAAAGCAATTACTAAACATTTTTTTAAAATTTCACTACCAATTGTCTTTAGTGTTGTTTTTTCTACTGTTTTTTTCTCTGTTAATACAGTTTTAATTTCATTTTTTTCTTCTAACAGCGCGGCTGGTTTATTTTCTGCTGCTTTTAGAATTCCAATGGCAATGCTTTTTTTGGCCGGGGCAATTGGCGCCTCTGTTTTTCCTGTTTTTAGTTCATTGATTAAAAATAATAAAGAACGTCTTTCTTTAATTTTTGAAAGAGTTGTTTTTTATATGATTATTCTTGCTGTCCCGTTGATGTTTGGTGGTTGGTTGTTGGGAGACCAGATTATTAATCTTATTTACGGTCAAGAATTCGTGGGGGCAATTATTTCTTTTCGAATTATAGTTTCTATTAGTTTGTTTTTATTTCTTGATTTTGTTTTTAGTTCATTATTAACGGCCATGGATAAACAAAAAGAAAATGCCTTGTCTCGTGGCCTTGGTTTGTTAATTAATATTATTTTATGTTTTGTTTTAATTCCTCGATTTGCTCAATTGGGTGGGGCGATTGCTTTTATTGTCGGTTTCATAATTTTTTCTTTTGTTCAAATGTTTTTAATTACTAAAATTATTAAATTTAATCTTGGTCGTCTATTTAAAAAAGGATTTTTGGTAACCATTTCCTCTCTTATAATGGTTTTAATTTTGTTAATTTTAAAAAATAATTTTCACCTATTCATCTCGCTGTTTATTGGCTCGGTTGTATATTTTTTATTTCTTTATCTAATTGGTGGTATTAAAAAAATCGATCTTTTAGAAATGAGGCATTTAATTAATTCTTCATTTAAAAAAAAATCTCAAGAAAAAATTGATGAAAAAGTTGATGAAATTAAACAAGTTTAATTTTAATTATGAAGCTTTCAATTATTATTATTAATTGGAATACAAAAGAATTAATAAAAAAATGTCTTAATTCCGTTTTAAAATACACCTCATTTACAGATTATCAATTAATTGTTATTGACAATAATTCTAGTGACGGAAGTCAGAAATTTTTATCAGACTTTTGTCTTCAAAATAAGCTCAACCTAAAAATTATTTTGAATAATCAAAATAAGGGATTTGCCCAAGCAGTTAATCAAGGCTTAAAAATAGCTCAGGGAGAATATATTTTATTATTAAATCCAGATACAGAAATAAAAGAAAAAACTTTATCAGAAGTAATTGATTTTATTTCTCTAGACAAGAGCATTGGTATTTTAGGAGGAAAAATTTTAAATCCAAACGGGAGTCACCAGCCAAGTGTTCGCTCTTTTCCAACCCTTTCTTCGCAAATTTTTATTTTATTGAAACTTCATCATTTTTTCCGAAATAAGGCAGTAAAAAAATACCTGGTTATTGATTTTGATTATTCAAAAACTCAAGAAGTTGATCAGGTAATGGGCGCGTTTTTTTTGATTAGGCGAAAAGTTATTGAACAAATAGGTTATTTTGATGATAAGTTTTTTTTATGGTTTGAGGAGGTTGATTTTTGCAAAAGAGCTAAAGACACTGGTTGGAAAATACTTTATTGTCATAAAATAGAAATTATTCATTGTGGCGGAGCCAGTTTTTCTCAAAAATCATCTTTCAGAAATCAATGCCAATTTAATAAATCTTTGTTATACTATTTTAAGAAACATCATGGTTTGTTAAAGTATTATTTACTTTTATTTTTATTACCATTTAATTTATTTTTAACGACCATAATTTCTTTTTTGCCATTTTTAAGAAGGTTTAAAAAGGACATTAAGATAAGATTTTGAATTTTTGATAACTAAAATGAAAAATTTTTTTCAAAAACCATATTTTTTTATTTTATTTTGTATTATTTTAATTAATCTTTTATCTTTTCTTGGTTTTTTAGAACCAACAATTAATAAAATATTATTTTTTATTTTAATTATTTTAATTAGTTTTATTGCTTTTTATCGTCTGGAATACGCTCTTTGGTTTTTGTTTGTTGATTTATTTGTTGGTTCTAAGGGACATCTTTTTTCTTTGGAGGTTTTCGGTTTTGAATTATCTATTCGAATGATTCTTTTTATGACGGTAATGTTGGTTTGGATAATTGGCGTAAAAAATAAAAAATATCAAGTTTCTTTTATTCGTTCTAGTTTTTTTATTTATTATTATATTTTTTTTATTTTTATATTATTGGGCCTTGTTCTTGGTTTATTAAATAACAACCACGTTTCTTTTGTTTTTTTTGATTTCAATGCTTGGCTTTATCTTTTATTAATTTTCCCATTTTTTGATATTTTAAAAGACGCTCCAAGTCAAAAAAAAATATTTATAATTCTTTTTGCCGCCTTAACTTGGTTAGCCACTAAAACATTTTTAGTTTTTTTTATTTTTAGTCATCAGATTAAAGTAATTATGCCCGACATTTATTACTGGATCAGATTAAAAGGCCTGGGAGAAATTACTATTCTTGAACCAATATATCGAATATTTCTTCAATCACAAATTTATTCTTTGATCGGTTTTTTTATTATGTTGTCGTTGTTAATTTTTTTAAAAGAAAAGAAAAGATATTTCATTTTTTTAGCTATTCCCATTATTCCTATAATTTTAAGTTTTTCACGTTCTTTTTGGTTGTCGTTTATTTTAACTTTTTTTATTTTTTTAGTTTTTATTAAATTAAAAGAAAGTTTTTCTTGGTTAAAAATTATTAAAATTTTTAGTTTAGTTTTTTTTATTTTTGTTCTTTGTTTATCCTCTCTTTGGCTTTCACTGAAAATTATGCCCCAACCAATTATTGATCTGAGTGATTTATTTAATAAAAGATTTGGAGCCGATGAGCCAGCGGCTGCTTCAAGGATTATTCAATTACCATATTTATTACCGGCAATTTTAAAAAATCCAACCATTGGTTCTGGTTTTGGGACAACAGTTTCATATTTTTCAAAAGATCCGCGAGTTTTTGAAAGACATCTTTTGGGTTTATATACAACTTATGCTTTTGAGTGGGGATATTTAGATCTTTGGCTGAAGATTGGGATGACTGGCTTGTTTGCTTTTTTAGTCCTAATTTGGAAAAATTTTAAAATGGGTTTAAAAAAAATAAAAACTGACGAAAAACCTTTAATTTTTGGTTTAATTTTTGGTTTAATCGCTTTAGTTATTACTCATTTTGTTTCACCATACTTAAATCATCCTTTAGGAATCGGTTATTTAATTTTATGTTCGCTAATATTTTCTAATGCCAAGCAAAAAATTTAAAATTATTATTCAAATTGTTACTTGGAATTCAATGAAATTTTTACCTGATTGTTTGAATTCAGTTTTTTCGCAAAGTTATAATGATTTTTCTGTTTTTATAATTGATAATGCTTCAACTGACGGCACCCTCGATTTTATTAGACAAAAATATCCACAAATTAATATTTTTCGTAATAATAAGAATATTGGTTTTGGCGCTGCACATAATCAAGGAATTAAAATAGCGTTATTAGATTTAAAAAAAATAGAAAAAACTTTTATTTTAATTATCAATTCAGATGTTATTTTAGAAAATGATTATCTTGAAAAAATAATAAAAATTATTGAAAAAGATAATGAAATCGCGGCAGTCAGTGGCAAAATTCTAAAGATTTATACTAACGATTCAGAGATCAACGAAAAGGTTAAAACCCAAAACATTGACACGGTTGGTTTAAAGATTTTTAAATCAAGAAGGGTAATTGATCGAGGAGAAAATGAGACTGATCGAGGACAGTATGATAGCGCCGAACAAGTTTTTGGTATTTCCGGCGCCTGTGCTCTTTATCGCTTATCAGCTCTGGAAGACACTAAAATTCCCGTTGATCGTTTGCAATTTGAATATTTTGACGAAGACTTTTTTGCTTATAAAGAAGATATTGATTTGTCGTATCGTTTAAGGTGGCGAAATTGGAAAATTTATTATTATCCGTTGGCTATTTGTTATCATCATCGTCAAGTTTTTGGTGGTAAAGTTAATTTTAAAAATATTATTTCACGTCGGAAAAAACGCTCGCCATTATTAAAATATTATTCTTATCGCAATCATTTATTTTTAATAATCAAAAATGAAAGCCTAATTAATCTTCTTAAAGATTTTTTGTTTATTTTTTCATATGAATTTATTAAATTTTTATATTTTCTATTTTTTGAACCAAAGACCATAAAAGCAGTTAACGATATTTTCAGAAATTTGATGAAAATGATAAAAAAAAGACAGTGGATAATGAAAAATAAAAAAATTAAGTCAGCTAGTTTGCGACGCTGGTTTAATTAATTTTTTTATGGATATTTCAATTATTATTATCAATTATAATCAAAAAAATTTTCTCAAGGTTTGTTTTAAAGGAATTTTAAAATTAATGTCCAAAATTAATTATGAAATTATTATTGTTGATAATGCTTCAACTGATGGTAGTCAGGAAATACTGACTGGATTTAAGATTAAAGATTTAAGATTAAAAGTTATTTTGAACAATCAAAACCTGGGGTTTGGAGCAGGTTGTAATAAAGGGATTAAAATTTCTCATGGAGAGTATATCCTTATTTTAAACCCGGACATTGCAGTTTTGGAAAATTCCATTGACTCGCTGGTTAAGTTTATGGAAGAAAACAAAAAAGTCGGAATTGTTGGACCACAACTTTTAAATCCAGACAGGACAATCCAAAAATCTTGTTTCCGCTATCCTTGCTGGCATATGCCGATTTTAAGAAGAACCATGCTTGGCAAATTACCTTGGGCTAAGGAAAAACTTAATGATTACTTAATGTCAGATTTTAATCATCAATCAACAAAAAAAGTTGATTGGATTTTGGGGGCGGCCTTGATGTTGAGGAAAGAAATGATTAAAAAAATTGGTTTATTTGACGAAAGATTTTTTCTTTATTTTGAAGACATAGATTTGTGTCGTCGAGCCAATAAAAAAGGTTGGGATGTTGTTTATTGCCCTGATTCAAAGATGTTTCACTATCATCAAAGGGATTCAGCTAGATTGGGAATTTTTTCAATTTTTTCCAGCTTTACTAGAATTCATATTGTCAGCGCCGTTAAATATTTTCTAAAGTGGAGAAAGGCTTGATTTTTTTGGTATTTTTGGTAAAACTAGAGAATACTTTTTTTAATAGTTTTTATTAAATGTTCTTTACAATTAGAACAGGGGTGGTATAACTTTAAATATACTAATCTTTGTTTTATTATGTCTAAACCCGAAGAAAGAAAAAAGGTGATAATTCTAAGAAAAAATGACTTGTCATATTTTGTAATTTTAGAAAATATTAAGTAGCTAAATCAACTTTATCATTATGGTTAAGAAGTGTTGGGTTAGCGCAAAAACAAAAACAAAGAGTGACACAAAGAAGAAGAGATGCGGCTCAACGAGGAGGTTTAGTCAGAACTAGGTAAAGAGAAAAAATCACAGCAGATATTAAAAAATTAGCTAAAGAAGAAACAGGCAAAGTTTCGGAGAGAGAATTATGGCTAATCGGAGTTGCTTTGTATTGGGCAGAAGGAACAAAAGAAAAAGATTATCGAACCGGAAGAAGAACCTCTTTAAACAACTCAGATCCCCAAATGATATTATTATTTCGGCGGTGGTTGGAAAAATTTTGCTCAATTAAGGAGAAAGATTTAGTATATGGACTTTATATTCACAAAACAGCAGATTGGCGAAAAGCGCAAAAATATTGGTCAAAAATTTTATCTGTACCAGTTGGTTTTATTAAAATCTATTTTAAACGACACAAGATTAAAACTAATAGAAAAAATGTTTATAAAAAATATTACGGTTTATTGCGTATTGTAGTTAAAAAAAGCGTAAATTTAAATAGAAAGATAACAGGATGGATCGAAGGAATTTATAAATAATGGGGAGTCGTCCAACGGTAAGACAGCGGACTTTGAATCCGTTTATCCTGGTTCGAATCCAGGCTCCCCAGAGTTGACATTACAAGCCGAGTGACTGAGAAACATTGAGTTTTTAGACAGCGAAATTTTTGACCGCACCTAGACTCGAACCTGATGGTGTCAGGGCGACCGAAGCGGTTCGAATATTAGTACCCCAGCCAATACATGCTAATTCGAGAGACCGAGACGCCCAAGGTCTCGACTGAGGTTATCGAATTGTGAAAAATCGTAGAATTTTATCTACGATTTTTCTTTTTTTCTTCCTACTCTAAGTAAATCTTTCTATCTTTTAATGTTAATTTGCTTTGTAAACAGGCCAGTAATTCTCTTTTTTCAATTAGCATTCCTTCCCTGAGAATGTACTTGGCATAATTCCTGGTATTGACTTCAGCATTTAGTTTGACCTTGTTGTTTTTTCCCAAGACGCCCATCTGGAATTTATTGTATCTAGCAATTTCATTTTCAATCTTTGCTTTAATACCCAAATCATCTAAACTAATTTTATCCATTGTCTCCAGCAGTTCCTTAATCAGACTTTCTTCATTAATTGCCGGATTTTTACAATCAATGTTCCTGGCCCTGGTACAGAAGTAATAAACATGGCGATTAACTCCGCCGTCTTTTAGTTTTTTGAATTTCTCATCAGCCGAGATCCCTGATCCGCAATAACCACACTTAATTAGTTTCGTAAAGGCAAACTCCTTGCTTTCTGTTTTGGGCACATAGTTTTGGTCTAATGCTTCCTGAACTTTATCAAACAATTCCTGGTTAATTATTGGCGTGTGTTTGCCCACATACCATTTTCCAGTACCAATCGGGAATTCAAATTCACCAGTATAGAATGGATTTCTTAAGATAAGATAAATATTAGCTAAAACCAAGTTTTTGCCATTCTTGGTTTTAAAGTTAATTTCTTTTAACCAACGATAAACTTTTCTTCCACTCCACTGTTCAAGAGCTACTTTCTCAAACATCTGTTTAATTGTTACTGCTCGTTTAGGATCTAATCTAGTTTGTCCTTTTTCTCAAGGTGATTTTCAGGTAAATATCCAGTAGGTGGCACGCCAGGCCGCCAACCCATTTCACATTTCGCTTTAAGTCCCCGTTTAACGTTTAATCCTTTTTGGTCATTCTCAAGTTTCCCTTGTGCGCCAACGATCATAAGCATGAATTTCTCGTTGGGGTTATTAGTAAAACGTTGACTAAACGTACGTACTTCAATCAGAAGTTTTTGATCAAACAAGTCGACCACCCGGCCGAGATCTCCGGCGTTCCGGCTCAATCGGTCTGGTGCCCACGTTAGTATTGCATTGAACTTGCCAGAGCGTATATCTTCTATCATTTGATTGAAGATGGGTCGTTGTTCGGCTGATTTTGCCGAATGAGCTTCGCGTTTTATCTCGACGACGGATAAATGTTCGCGCTCTGCAATCGTTTGCATTTCCTTTATTTGGCTCTCAATGCTCATTATCTGACGTTCCGCGCTCTCTTCGGTGCTTTTGCGACTATAAAGGCAGTATCTTAATGACGCTCCTTGATTTTGCTCTAAAACATTGCTTTGTTTTGTTGCTTGTTCCATAAATTTAAAGTTAATAATTAAGCTATGGAACAAGGATGACGCATGGGTCAAGGGAGTCCAGACCCCATTGTAGATAACTTTTTCTTTACTTTTTATTGCGGTTGATGAGATACATAGGTAACACTCCTAAACTTGGTAAAATGAAGTCTTGGGAGTTAACTTAACCTATGTATTTTTATGATTAAAAGAAGTTATGTTTTAAATAACCAAAGGTATTTTTTGC
>Ga0208244_100645_pt1 | contig 29045 bp, 28 predicted proteins | sample SubbioCR12Aug_5A_FD_184828 | JGI IMG/M metagenome (GOLD analysis project Ga0208244, IMG submission 184828) | Serpentinite rock and fluid subsurface biosphere microbial communities from McLaughlin Reserve, California, USA - CR12Aug_5A (SPAdes) | ecosystem: Environmental > Terrestrial > Deep...
CATTCATGTTCTGCAGGCCTCGATTGGAAAGAATGCCTTCTAGTTTGCCATGTGCGACTGCAGAAAACCATGTTTCATACAAGGTCGGCGGCCGAAATCCTGGGCGAATGTTCCCGCGTTCCTGCGCTAAGCCAGTGCAGATAGCTCGAGCAGTCTTCCTCGGCAAAGAAACACGGCCCGCGATTGCGCCCGCGCTATTGTCCCGGCTCTTTCTGCTGCGCAGCGCGTGCTAACGGGCCTTGGTGTTGCGGTGAGTGGGAAAGATGCGCCTCGTGCCGGCTGGCGCCCGCCTCAAGCCGCCGCCAGTAATTCGTGCAGACGGGCGGCCGTTGTTTCCATAACCTCAACGGTTTCGAAAAGGCCGGCAGGGTAGAGATAGTCTTCTCCCGAATCGTCGATGATCCGGAGCATCCCATGATCGTCGGCCGGCGCCAGCACTTCATAGAGGCGGCCAAGGGTCAAGTCATTCGTGGAGAAGTCACCAAAGCCCTCGCGGGAAATGCACACGACGAATTTCATAACCATTCCTTGATCTTGAGTTTCACTTTGCCGATAATCTGGAAATCCATCGGGACATTCTACCCCACCTGCGGACTCGGGCAAGCCGGAGCGCGCGAGTGTCCGCGAACAGGTGGCGGATACATGAAGCGCGTCGCCGCGCGCCCGGCTGTACAGGCGTCGCTCAAGGCGGAAGGATTGCTCAAGCAAGCGCCGCCCGAACCCGATGGACGGCGTTCATCCGGCAAGCAAATCCGCCTATCATGGCAACCCATGAAGACACTTTCTGCCGCAATCCTTGCCTGCCTGGCGCTGGCGCCACTGGCTGTGCTGGCGCAAACGCACGCGCCCGCCGAAGAGCGCCCGGGGCGCGTCGTGCTCGTGCCGATGTCGGTCGAGCGCCCGCCCGGTCCGGGCTGGGTGCTGGTACGGCGCACGGAAACCGGCCTGACCTTTCTCCATCCCGCCGACAAGACGCACAACGGCCTGGTCGCCATCGCCGACGCCAAGGTGCCGGAGAAGCGCATGCGTTCCGCTGCGGAACTCGCCGAACAAGTGCGTGCGGACCTGAAGGAGAAAACCGATCCCAAGCGCTTCGAAGTGATTTTGGAGGAAGTCCATGCCGAAGCCGCGCCCGATCGCAAATGCGTGCGCTACCGCCAGCAGGCGAAAGACCTCTCGGCGACCGACGCGGGCGGCAAGGCGCAGTTGATCGATCTCCACGGGCAGGTCTGCCTCCACCCGGCGGATGAGGGCGTCGCGTTGGCCGTCACGCTGACCGAACGCGCGCCCGCCGGCAACATCGGCAGGCAAAACCTCGCGCCATTGGCGGAAGGTTTTTTCAGAGGCATCCGCCCCCATGCGCCGCTCAAGGGCAAGGATTGGCAGCCCCTCGCCGAGCAGGGCGACATCAACGCCGAAGTCTGGCTTGCGCGCCACCTCATGCAGACCAACGCGCTGGAAGAAGCCGTGGCATGGCTGGTCAGGGCGGCAGAAAAGGGCCATGTCGAGGCCCGGACCCTGCTCGGCCTGTCGTATTTCACCGGCCGCGCCGTGACGCGGAATCCCGAGGAAGCGCTCAAATGGCTGCGCCTGGCGGCCGACAAGGGCTATCCGAAGGCGGAAGGACTGCTCGGCCTGACCTATGTCACGGCTGCGGAAGTGCGCAACGAGGCGGAAGGGCGGCGCTGGGCACGCCAGGCCGCGGCGGCCGGCGATCCGCTCGGCCAGGCGCTGCTTGGCGAATTCATGCTCTACGGCCGGGCTGGCGTGGAGAAGAACGAACGCGAAGGTGTAGCCTGGGTCCGCAAGGCCTCCGAACAGGGTGATGCCCGCGCGCAATACCTGCTCGCCGGTCTGCTGGCCAACGGCGTCGGCACGGAGAAGGATTTCATCCAGTCGCGCTTCTGGCTTGAACTGGCCGCAGCGCAAGGTCATGCCGAAGCGCGGAAAATCCTGGAGCAGGCGCGGCGATCGTCCAAACCAGGGCCCGCGCCCACCCCCGCAGAAAGCAAGTAATCACCCCGCGGGTGCGCATGGTGCACCGCGTCTTTATTCCGCAATAAAGCAGGCGTAGGCTGGACTTCCAAAAGAGCCAAACAAAGCAATGAGGAGACAGCCATGGCCAATGCAACCCCCTTTGGCGATCTGGCAGATTGCTATGCCAGCGCCCTCGCCATAGAACGCGAGGCTGCGACGCGCTGTGCGCAGTTCGCGGAGTATCTGGAGGACCACGGCGCGCAGGCGGCGGCCGATCTGTTCCGCAAGCTGGCCGGCTACGAACAGCAGCATGTGGAAGAACTCCTGCGCCGCTCGTCCGGCACGCCGCTTCCCAAATTGCGTTCGTGGGAATTCAGCTGGCTCGACAACGCCCCTGCCGAGCAGGTCAACCACGAATTCATCTTCCACCTCATGACGCCGCACGATGCGCTGAAAATCGCGCTCGGCGCCGAGCGGCGTGCGCAGGCGCTCTACGAGCAGGCCATCAAGGGCAGCGACAATCCGGAAGTGCAGCGGCTGGCGCGGGAACTCGCGGGCGAGGAAATGGAGCACATCGCCTGGCTGGAGGACGCGCTGAAAAAAACGCCGCGCCCGCTCGTCAGCGAAACCGACTACGAAGCGCTTTTCAATGCTTCTTCGCTCCACTGATAAAGGCCATCGGGAAAACCACTTCCGCCGCCGCGTGTTTTTGCGGCGCGTTCTGGTAGTCGGGCATGTGCGGCGCAGCAGTGCCTGAAGCCGACATCAGCTTGCCGATCAGCACCTGGATCTGCTCGGAGAACCAGTCCGGCTCGTAGCGCGTCGGCAGGAAACGCAGTTCCTTGACGCGCGCGGGTATGTCCGCCGCGTCGACCACATCGTCGGCGGCATGGGCGCCGGAAAAAAAGCGCCCGGCGACAAAGCGCAGGAAGTAGCCGCCCTTATCATCCGAGGCGAGCACGAAGAGGCGGGCGCCGGAGGGTTGCGCATCGTCGTCCTCCTCGAATACCGGATGCACGGCGAAGACCGCCGCCTTGCGCTGCAGGACGTACCGGACGGCCTCGTCGAAGGAAAGGCGATTGTCCTCGGGCATGGGCTCGACGTTGCCTGATTCTTCTGTTGTCATTGGGGTTTCTCCATTGGGGAAATAACCCTATCAGCTTGCCTGCGCCTGTGGCAAGCTGGCTTTTCTCTGCGGCAATTCAATTTCCGAATGCACGACAAGAAGCAACCCATCATCGCCATCCACGGCGCGCGCCAGAACAACCTGAAGAACCTCAGCCTCGACCTGCCCACCGGCCAGCTCATCGTCGTCACCGGCGTCTCCGGCTCGGGCAAATCCTCGCTGGTCTTCGACACCCTCTACGCCGAGGGCCAGCGGCGCTACGTCGAGACCTTCTCGCCCTACGCGCGGCAGTTCCTCGACCGCATGGACAAGCCGCAGGTCGACCGCATCGACGGCATCCCGCCGGCCATCGCCATCGACCAGACCAACCCGGTGCGCACCTCGCGCTCCACCGTCGGCACCATGACGGAGCTGAACGACCACCTCAAGCTGCTCTACGCGCGCGCGGCAAGGCTCTTCTGCCGCGGCTGCGGCCAGCCGGTGCGGCGCGACACGGCCGAAAGCATCCACGCCGCAATAGTCAGTCGCTGCGGCACGGCGAGCGCCCCGCGCCTGATCGTCGCCTTCCCCGTGACCGTGCCGCACAACTTCAGCGAGGCGGAAGTGCTGCGCCTGCTCGAGGCGCAGGGCTACACGCGCATCCACGCCCGCCGCGGCAAGACCCTCGAAGTGGTGCAGGACCGCTTCCGCCTGTCCGGCGCCGAGCGCGCCCGCGTCGTCGAGGCGCTGGAGGCCGCGTTGCGCGTCGGCCAGGGGCGGGTGGACGTCTACCCGCTGGGTGAAGAACAATCCGTACGTGCTGAGCCCGTCGAAGCACGTACGGATGGCGTACCATCCCCCGCTCTTGGCCCTTCGACAGGCTCAGGGCGAACGGGGGAATCGGTCTGGCGCTTCTCCACCGACCTGCACTGCGCCGACTGCGACATCCACTACGCCGAGCCGACGCCGAGCAACTTCTCCTTCAACTCGCCGCTTGGCGCCTGCGAAAGCTGCCGCGGCTTCGGCCGCATCATCGGCGTCGACTACGGCCTGGTGGTGCCCGACGAGTCGAAGACGCTGGCCGGCGGCGCGGTGAAACCCTGGCAGAGCGAGTCCTACCGCGAGAGCCAGCGCGACATGATGAAGTACGCGCCCAAGCGCGGCGTGGCGACCGACATCTCCTGGCGCGCCCTGCCGCCCGAGCACCGGCACTGGGTGCTGGAGGGCGACGACGACTGGGTGAGCTGGAAGCAATCCTGGCCGGGCAAGTGGTACGGCGTGCGCCGCTTCTTCGACTGGCTGGAGACCAAGGCCTACAAGATGCACATCCGCGTGCTGCTGTCGCGCTACCGCGCCTACACGCCGTGCGGCGCCTGCGGCGGTGCGCGCCTCAAGCCCGAAGCGCTGCTGTGGAAGCTGGGCGAGGAAAAGCGCTCCATCCACGACCTGATGCTGCTGCCGATCGATCGCTGCCGCGACTTCTTCGCCACGCTCGCCCTGCCCGCCCCGCTGGATGAAGCCGCCGACCTGCTGCTCGGCGAGATCCGCACGCGCCTGAACTACCTCTGCGAGGTCGGCCTCGGCTATCTCACGCTGGACCGCCAGTCGCGCACGCTCTCCGGCGGCGAAGTGCAGCGCATCAACCTGACCACGGCGCTCGGCACCTCGCTGGTGAACACCCTGTTCGTGCTCGACGAGCCCTCCATCGGCCTGCACCCGCGCGACATGGGCCGCGTCATCGGCGTCATGCGCCGCCTGCGCGACGCCGGCAATTCGCTGGTGGTGGTCGAGCACGACCCGCAGATCATGCACGAGGCCGACCTGCTGCTCGACATGGGCCCCGGCCCGGGAGAGCGTGGCGGCGAGGTGGTGTTCTTCGGTGCGCCGCAGGAAATGCAGGAAGCGAAGACGCTGACGGCGGAGTATCTCTCAGGGCGAAAACGTGCCGACGGTGTCACCCCCTTTGTCCCACGGGGATTTCCTTCGGTCAAAAAAGGGGGGCCGGGGGATGGGGGGCCGTCTCCCCCCTTTGCAAAAGGGGGGCCGGGGGGGATTTCTGCAGCCGCCGTTAAATCCCCCGGCGCATTCGCGCCACCCCCTTTTCTGACCGAAGGAAATCCCCGTGGGACAAAGGGGGGAGAAGTGCTGGAAATCCTCGGCGCCGCCGAGCACAACCTGAAGAACCTCGACATCGCCCTGCCGCTCAACCGCCTGGTCTGCGTGACCGGCGTCTCCGGCTCGGGCAAGTCCACCCTGGTGCAGGATGTGCTCTACGCCGCGCTGCGCAAGCACAAGGGCAAGCCGACCGAGGCGCCCGGAAAACATCGCGCCCTGCGCGGCTTTGAGCGCATCGCCGAGGTGGCAATGGTCGACCAGACGCCGATCGGCAAGACGACGCGCTCGAATCCGGCCAGCTACGTCGGCGCCTTCGACCCGATCCGCAAGCTGTTCGCGCAGGCGCCGCTGGCGAAGGAACGCGGCTACACGCCGGGCACCTTCAGCTTCAACTCCGCCAGCAAGGCCACCTCGGGCCGCTGCCCGACCTGCGAGGGAAAGGGCTTCGAGCACGTCGAGATGCAGTTCCTCTCCGACGTCTACCTGCGCTGCCCCGACTGCGACGGCAAGCGCTTCCGCGCCGAGGTGCTGGAAGTCGCGCTGCGCGGCAAAAGCATCGCCGACGTGCTGGAGCTGACGATCAGCGAGGCGGTGGCCTTCTTCGCGGAGCACCCCGAGGTGCTGGCGCGCCTGGCGCCGCTGGCCGATGTCGGCCTCGAATACCTGCGCTTGGGCCAGCCGGTGCCGACGCTCTCCGGCGGCGAGGCGCAGCGCCTCAAGCTGGCCGGCCACCTTGCCGACAGCGACACCGCCGGCAGGCCGACGCTGTTCCTCTTCGACGAACCGACGACGGGGCTCCACTTCGACGACATCGCCAAGCTGCTGAAGTCTTTCCGCCGCCTCGTCGCCGCCGGTCATTCGCTGGTGGTGATCGAGCACAACCTCGACGTCATCCGCGCCAGCGACTGGATCGTCGACCTCGGCCCCGAGGGCGGCGAGGCCGGCGGCGAGCTGGTCAGCGCCGGTACGGTGGACGAGGTGATGGCCTGCGCGGCGTCACATACGGGGAAGGCGCTGAGGGAGTATGAGACGGCGTTCGAAATCCCCCCCAGCCCCCCTTTTTCAAAGGGGGGAGTTACCGCGACCACGCCCATCACCCCCTTTGTCCCACAGGGATTTCCTTCGGTCACAAAAGGGGGTGGCGCGTTAGCGCCGGGGGATTTGACGGCGGGTGGCGCCTCTATGCCGCCCGCCGTCATCCGCATCCACAACGCCCGCGAGCACAACCTGAAGGGCGTCGACGTCGACATCCCGCGCAACCGCTTCACCGTCGTCACCGGCGTCTCCGGCTCGGGCAAGTCGACCCTGGCCTTCGACATCCTCTTCGCCGAGGGGCAGCGGCGCTACCTCGAATCGCTCAACGCCTACGCCCGCCAGTTCGTGCAGCCCTCGGCGCGGCCCGACGTCGACGCCATCTTCGGCATCCCGCCGACCGTGGCCATCGAGCAGCGCACCAGCCGCGGCGGGCGCAAGAGCACCGTCGGCACGCTCACCGAGATCCAGCACTTCCTGCGCCTGCTCTACGTCAAGCTCGGGCTGCAGCACTGCCCCGACTGCGCCGTGCCGATCGAGCCACAGAGCGAGGAGGCCATCGCCGCGCGCATCCTGCGCGACTGGCGCGGCAGGCACATCGGCCTGATGGCGCCGCTGGTGACGGCGCGCAAGGGCGTCTACACCGACCTCGCCAAGTGGGCACTGGGCAAGGGCTTCAGCCACCTGCGCGTCGACGGCGCCTTCCTGCCGACGGCGAAGTGGCCGCGCCTCGACCGCTTCCGCGAGCACAACATCGAACTGCCGGTGGCCGACCTCGTCGTCTCGGCGGACAACGAGGCCGCGCTCCGCTCCGCGCTCGCCCGCACGCTGGAATTCGGCAAGGGCACGCTGCAGGTGGTCGGTCCGCTCGACGACCTCGTCCGCGCCATCCGCCAGGGGAAAAACGAAGCCAAGCTGGAGCAGCACGCCTTCTCCACCAAGCGCTCCTGCCCCTCCTGCGGCAGGAGCTTCGCCGAGCCCGACCCGCGTCTGTTTTCCTACAACTCGAAGCATGGCTGGTGCCAGACCTGCTACGGCACCGGGCAGGCCATCGCCGGCTTCGACGCGGAGCAGACCGGCGAGGAGATCTGGTGGAACGACTGGTTCGAGGGGGAGGCGCATGCCTGCCCCGCCTGCGAAGGCAAACGCCTGAACCCGACCGCGCTGGCGGTGCGCTTCCGCGACCGGTCGATTGCCGACCTCTCGGCCCTGCCAGTGGCGGGCCTCGAAGCGTTCTTCGCCAAACTCAAGCTCGCCGGCCGCGACGAGGCCATCGCCCGCGACATCCTCGTCGATCTGCACTCGCGCCTCGCCTTCCTGCGCGAGGTGGGCCTCGACTACCTGGCGCTGGACCGCGCCGCGCCGACGCTCTCCGGCGGCGAAGCGCAGCGCATCCGATTGGCCGCCCAGCTCGGTTCCAACCTGCAGGGCGTCTGCTACATCCTCGACGAGCCGACCATCGGCCTCCATCCGCGCGACAACCGCATCCTGCTCGACACGCTGGCGAAACTTGAAGCCAAGGGCAACACGCTGGTGGTGGTGGAGCACGACGAGGACACCATCCGGGCGGCCCACCACGTGCTCGACCTCGGCCCCGGCGCCGGCACGCAGGGCGGCCGCGTCGTCGCCGAGGGTACGGCCGAGGATCTGATGCGCCACCCCGATTCGGTGACCGGGCGCTGCCTCGCGCATCCGCTGCTGCACCCGCTCGCCGCACGGCGAAAAGTCAGTCCCCGCGACACGGCGATCGAGATCCTCGGCGCCGGTCTGCACAACCTGAAGAATATCGACCTGCGCCTGCCGCTTGCCCGCCTGACGGTGGTGACGGGCGTCTCCGGCTCGGGGAAATCGACCCTGGCGCGCGAGGTGCTGCATGACAACCTGCACGCCCTTGTGGGAGCGGCCTATGGCCGCGATTCCGGCCGTCGATCGCGGCCGGTAGGCCGCTCCCACAAATTGCACGGCTGCCGGGACATCCGCGGCTGGGAATCCGTCGCCCGCGTGCTGGAAGTCGACCAGACGCCGATCGGCAAGACGCCGCGCTCCTGCCCCGCCACCTATGTCGGCTTCTGGGACGCCGTGCGCAAGCTCTTCGCCGACACGGCAGAGTCGCGCATCCGCGGCTACTCGGCCTCGCGCTTCTCCTTCAACACTGCCGGCGGGCGCTGCGATGCCTGCGAGGGCCAGGGGGTGCAGAAGATCGAGATGAGCTTCCTGCCCGACGTAAAAGTGCCCTGCGACGTCTGCAAGGGGGCGCGCTTCAACGCCGAGACGCTGACGGTGCGCTGGAAGGGCAGGCACATCGGCGAGGTGCTGGCCATGAGCGTCGACGAGTCCGTCGACTTCTTCTCGGCGCATCCATCCATCCACCACGCCCTGCGCCTGCTGCAGGACGTCGGCCTCGGCTACCTCACCCTCGGCCAGCAGAGCCCGACGCTCTCCGGCGGCGAGGCGCAGCGCATCAAGCTGGTGACCGAGCTGGCGAAGGTGAAAGATACAACCCGAAACCCGCAACCCGCAACCCGAAACGCTACGTTATACGTCCTCGACGAGCCGACGGTCGGCCTGCACATGGCCGACGTGGAGAAGCTGATCCGCGTGCTGCACCGCCTGGTCGACGGCGGCAACACCGTGGTGGTGATCGAGCACAACCTCGACATCATGGCCGAGGCCGACAGGCTCGTCGACCTCGGCCCGGAAGGCGGGGAGGCCGGCGGGCGCATCGTCGCGCAGGGCGCGCCGGAGAAGGTGGCCAAGTCGAAATCCCACACCGGCCGCATCCTCAAGGACTTTCTGCGCGAGCGCTCGAAGGCGGCTTAGGTGCTTCGATACGGCGGCTAAGCCGCCTACTCAGCACGAACGGTAGTTTCTTCCCGTTCGCCCTGAGTAGCGCGAAGCGCGTATCGAAGGGCGCTTCAAATCCCGTCGAAATATTGCGCCATGCGCCGGCGCATCGCCGCATCCGGCAGGCGACCGAAATTCGCGCCCATGTTCTCCAGCATGTGGGCGGGATTCGAGGTGGCGGGGATGGCGCAGGTCACCGCCGGGTGCGAGACGGCGAATTTCAGAAAAAACTGCGCCCAGTTGGCGCAGTCGGCCTCGCCCGCCCAGTCCGGCAGCGGCTTGCCGCGCACGCGCGCGAAGAGGTCGCCGCCGTCGAAGGGCCGGTTGGCGATCACCGCCATGCGCCGCTCGGCCGCAAGCGGCAGCAGCCAGCGTTCCGCCTCGCGGTCGTGCAGGCCGTAGGTGAACTGCACGAAATCGAAGTCCGCCTTGCGCATCGCGCGCAGCAGCTCGTCGTGGCGGCGCCCGTGCGAGGTGGTGATGCCGATGTAGCGGATGCGCCCCTCGCGCTTCATCTCGCGCAGCACTTCGAGGTGCCCTTCCCAGTCGAGCATGTTGTGGATCTGCATCAGGTCGAAGCGCGGCACGCCCCACAGTTTGCGCGAAGCCTCCATCTGCCGCCGCCCGAGCGCCTGGCCGTAGATCCACACCTTGGTCGCGGCGAACAGCGACGCATCACCAACCCTCAGCCCCTTCATCCGCGGCAGCAGCTCGCCGATGACGCGCTCGGCGGTGCCGTACATCGGCGAGGAATCGATCAGGCGTCCGCCGTGGTCGAAGAAGGCCTGCAGCACCGGCTGCAGGCGTTCGAGCGCCGCGGCGCCGGCGCCGGCATCGAAAGTCAGCCAGGAGCCGACGCCGATCAGCGGGATGCGCTCGCCGGTCGAGGGGATCGGCCTCGTCAGCGGCGCGCGCGCCGGGCCCGCCAGGACGGGCTCCAGCGTCAGCGCGACGCCAAGGCCGGCCAGGCCTTGCAGAAAATGCCTTCGTTCGGTCATGCGTTTCACCATAGGTTGAAAACGGGCCCGGCACAAGGGCTACAATCTTGCCGTCATGGCCATGCCCTTTCTTCGACTCGCCGGCATCGTGCTGGGTTTCCTCGCCGCACTGCCCGCTTACGCCTTGCCGCGGCAGGACGCCGTGCCCGGCGGCATCGCCCTCGTCCGCCTCGGCAACGGTACGGAGCGGCCGCAGGCCTGGTTCGGCGAGAAGCGCGTCGCCGTGCTGCGCGACGGCCGCGGCTGGGTGGCCCTGGTCGGCCTGCCGCTCGCCCTCAAGCCCGGTGCGCACGCCCTGCGCGTCCTCGCCGACGGCTCGGAGGAAACGAAGCCGGTCCGCGTCGCCGCGAAACACTATCCGCTGCAGCGCTTCACGGTGCCCGACCATCGCAAGGTGGAGCCGCCGCCCGAGGACATGCTGCGCATCGAGCGCGAGCAAAAGCGCATCGACGAAATCAAGGCCGCCTTCCGCGACGAGCCGGACATTGACCTGGCCTTCCGTCAGCCGGCGCAAGGCAGGCTCTCCGGCAACTTCGGCCTGCGCCGCATCATCAACGGGCTGGAGCGCAGCCCGCACGCCGGCATCGACGTCGCCGCGCCGGTCGGCACGCCGGTGCGCTCCGCCGGGGCTGGTGTGGTCGTCGAGACCGGCGACTTCTTCTTCAACGGCAACTCGGTCTATCTCGACCACGGCCAGGGCATTGTCACGCTCTACTGCCACCTCGACCGCGTCGACGTGAAGCCCGGCGAGCGCGTCGCCGCCGGACAGCGCATCGGGCTGTCCGGCAACACCGGCCGCAGCTCGGGCCCGCACCTGCACTGGACGGTGATCGCCAACGGAGCGGCGGTCGATCCGCGGCTGTTTCTGGCAAGGCCTGCGCGGTGACCCCGGCCGACGTCCTGGATTTCTGGTTCGGTGCGCCCGGCAGCGCGGAATTCGGCCAGACGCGCAAGTGCTGGTTCGAGAAAAACCCGGCGTTCGACGAGGAGATTCGGCGCCGTTTCCTGTCCGCGCTGGAAGACGCCGCGGCAGAACGTCTCGCCGGCTGGGCGGCGCAGCCCGAAGGCCTGTTGGCACTGATCGTTCTGCTGGATCAGTTTCCTCGCAACCTGTTCCGCAACCAGCCGCGAGCCTTTGCCACCGATTCCCTGGCGCTCGGTCTGGCGCGGCAGGCCTTGAAACAGGGTTTCGACGGGAAACTGATGCCTGTGCAGCGCGTGTTTGCGTACTTGCCGTACGAGCACAGCGAGGACCTGGCCATGCAGGACCGCTCCGTGACGCTGTTCGCCGGCCTGGCCGAAGGGCGGGATGGTTTCGCTTCCTACCTCGACTACGCAGAGAAGCATCGCGCGGTGATTCGCCGCTTCGGGCGCTTTCCCCACCGCAACGCGATCCTCGGGCGAGCTTCGACGCCCGAGGAAATCGAATATCTCGCGCAACCCGGCGCGGGATTCTGAAACGCCCGACGGAGACAGACAATGCCTCTCGGCAATTCCGATCAGACAAGCATCTCCGAACGCGCCGCGCGCCTCGAAGCGCGCACCGGCGTGCAGATCGTCGCCGCGGTCGTCGACAAGTGCGACGCCTACCCGGAAATTCCCTGGAAGGCCTTTGCGCTGGCCTCTGCCCTGGCAGCCCTCGCCAGCGTGTTCTGGCGCCAGAACGCCGTGCTGGCGATACTGACTTTTCTGGGAGTGGGTGCTGCTGCCGCGCTCGCTTCGGTCTTCCTGCCCGCCTTCGCCCGCCTGTTCGTCGACGCCGCCCGACGCGAGACCGAGACGCGCCAGTACGCCGCATCGTTCTTCCTCGCGCACGACCTCTCCCGCACGCAGCGGCGCAGCGCCATCCTCATCCTTGTCGGCGTCTTCGAGCGCACGGTGGTGCTCCTGCCCGACCGCGGCCTGCATCTCGCCGAAAGCGAGCTGCAGGAAGTCATCGCGCGCATGACTCCTGCACTCGCCGCCGGCCGCGTCGCCGCGGCCCTGCGCGACGGACTCGACGCGCTGGAAGTCCTTCTCATCGCCAAGGGCGGGACGGCGAGCGAGGGCTGCGACGAGATCGCACAGGAAATCTTCGAGGAGAAAGGCGCATGAGAGTCCGGCTCCTGCTGATCGGCCTCGCCCTCGCCTGCCTCGGCGCGCGCGCCGCGGACGTGCCCTACCTCTCCGGCCGCGTCGTCGACAACGCCGAGATCCTCGGCAGCGAGACGAAACGGAAACTGAGCGAACAGCTCAAGGCGCACGAGGCGGAAACCGGCAACCAGATCGCCGTGCTCACCGTGCCCACGCTCGAGGGCGAGAGCGTCGAGTCCTACGCCGAGCAGGTCTTCAACACCTGGAAGCTCGGCCAGAAGGGCAAGGACAACGGCGTGCTGGTGCTGGTGGCGCCCAACGAGCGGCGCATGCGCATCGAGGTCGGCTACGGCCTGGAAGGCACGCTCACCGACGTGGCGGCGAGCCGCATCATCCGCAACGTGATGACGCCGCGCTTCAAGGAAGGCGACTACGAAGCCGGCATCGCAGCCGGCGTCGCCGCCGTCATCGGCCAACTCGCCGGAACGGAAACGCTGCCCGCCGACCCGCCCCAGTCAAGCTCCGGCGAGGAGCCGAAATCCGACAGCCTGTTCGATGGACCGGACCTGCCGCTGACCGAGCGCATCCTCATCGGCGCCTTCATCTTCGGCATCATCGGCCTGTTCACCGTCATCGGCATCGTCACGCCGGGCATGGGCTGGTTCCTCTACTTTTTCCTCATCCCCTTCTGGGCGATGTTCCCCATCGTGGTGGTGGGCGTAAAGGGCGCGCTCACCCTGCTCGGCATCTATCTCGTCGGATTCCCCGTCGCCAAGCTGCTGGTCACTCGCGCGCCCTGGTACGCAAAGGCGCAGAACGACCTGAAGACCAAGGGCAGCGCCCGCATCGGCGGCTTCACCCTGGGGGGCAGCTCGAGCAGCTCGTCGTCGTGGAGTTCGGGCTCCTCGGGCGGCGGCGGCTTCTCCGGCGGGGGCGGCCGCTCGGGCGGCGGCGGCGCCTCGGGTAGCTGGTAACTCGCAGCTGGTAACGATGTGGGAGCGGCGTCCGCGCAATTCGCCAATCATTCGCGCCAATCGATTTGACACAAGGCAAGGCATCCGCGGCGCGAAGGGCAACAATAGCGCCGTGCTGCGCAGACTGACTTTTCTCCTCCTCTTCGCCTGGGCGGCGGCGCACGCCGCGCCGCCCCTGCAACCCTTCCAGCCGCTGATCGACGCCACGCCTTCGGGCGGCGTACTGCGCCCCGCGCCCGGCAGCTACGCCGGGCCGGCGATGATCGCCAGACCGATGACGCTCGACGGCAGCGGCAAGGTCATCATTGAAGGCAGCGGGAAGGGCACGGTGCTGACGCTCGCCGCCGGCGGCGCCGTGCTGCGCGGCCTGCGCCTCACCCGCTCCGGCGACAGCCACGACAGCGTCGACGCCGGCCTGCTCGTCGAGGGCGACGACAACCGCATCGAGGGCAACACCATCGACGACGTGCTGTTCGGCATCCACGTCAAACAGGGCAACCGCAACCGCATCAAGAACAACAGCGTCACCGGCCGTCCCGCCCCGCGCGGCGCGCGTGGCGACGGCCTGCGCCTGTGGAACAGCCGCCACAACCGCATCGAGAACAATGCCTTCTCCCGCGTGCGCGACCTCACCTTCGCCAACTCGCCCGACAACCGCATCGTCGGCAACACGCTGGTCGACGGCCGCTACGGCATGCAGTTCGTCTTCTCGCCGCGCGCCCTGGTGGAACGGAACGACATCCGCGACACCGACACCGGCATCGCCGTGCTCTACTCGCCGGACCTCACACTGCGCGGCAACACCATCGCCCATGCGCTCGACGGCGGCGGCGCCGGCATCGCCATCAAGGACAGCGGCGAGGCCCTCATCGAGCACAACGTGGTGCTGCACTGCGCCGCCGGCCTCTCCGCCAATGCGCCGCTCAACGCCGAAGCCGCGCTCACGGTGCGCAACAACCGCTTCGCCCATAACATCGTCGGCATGTATTTCTACGGCGAGAAGGGCGGCCATCGCATCGAGGCCAACCGCTTCGAGAACAACCTGACCCAGGTGGCGGTCAGCGCCGCCGGCGTGGGCGAGGCCAACCTGTGGCGCGGCAACGTCTGGAGCGACTACCGCGGCTTCGACCGCGACGGTGACGGCATCGGCGACACGCCGCACGAGATCTGGCTCTACAGCGACCGCATCTGGATGGAAACGCCACGCGCGAAATTCTTCGCCAACTCGCCGGCGCTGGAACTGCTCGACCTGCTCGAACGCCTCGCCCCCTTCGCTTCACCCTCGCTCATCCTGCGCGATGCGGCGCCGAGGATGGCGCGCTAGCTGTGAAAAAAGCCCCGGCAAGTCGGGGCTTTCGTTCCGCAAATTTCACTTCGAGAAGGGCTTCGGGCGCGGCGTCGCGTCGCTTGACGGCGGCAGGATCGGCAAGGCGAAGCTCGGCTGGTCGCCGGTCAGCGTCTTGAGGAAGGCGACGATCCTGGCGTTCTCCTCCTTGCTGAACTTCTTGCCAAGCTGCAGCCGGCCCATGACATCCACCGCCTCGGTCAGTGTGTTGGCCGCACCGTCGTGGAAGTAGGGATAGGTCATCTCCACATTGCGCAACGTCGGCACCTTGAAGTTGAAGCGGTCCGCATCCTTGCCGGTGACGGCGCTGCGGCCTTCGGCCGGGCTGGTGGCCTTGTAGGGCTCCACAATGCCCATCTTCTGGAACGAAGTGCCACCCACGGCGGGCCCGTTATGGCAGGCAACGCAGCCGTTTTCCTTGAACAGCTTGTAGCCGGCCATCTCGTCGGCAGTAAGCGCATCCTTCTTGCCGAGCAACCAATGGTCGAAGCGCGAATTCGGCGTCACGAGGGTTTTCTCGAACTCGGCAATGGCCGAGGTCACTTCGTCGATGGTGATCATGTCCTTGCCGAAGACCTGCTTGAACTCGCGCACATAGGCCGGAATGGATTCGAGCACGCCGATCGCCAGCGTATGGCTGAAGGCCATCTCGCCCGGATTGGCGATCGGGCCGCCTGCTTGCGCCTTCAGGTCGGCGGCGCGACCATCCCAGAACTGTGCCACGTTGAGGCTGGAATTGAGCACGGTCGGCGCATTGATCGGTCCCTGCTGCCACTTGTCGCCGATCGAGGTCGGAATGTTGTCCGTGCCGCCCATGGAAAGGTTGTGGCAGGAATTGCATGAAATGAAGCCCGACTTCGACAGGCGCGGATCGAAGTAAAGTTTCTTGCCCAGTTCGACCATGCCGATGTTGATCTGTTTCGGCGGGGTGATCGGCTGGATCGGCTCGTCGGAGGCCGCTATGGCGGAAACGCCGAGGACCATCAGGGAGGCTGCGAGAATGCGGATTTTCATGGTCTTTGCTCCAGGTGAGTTGAAAACTTTTTTAATTGCACTGCAGCAAAGATACCCCTACAATAAGAATGGACGTTGACGTAAGTCAATGATTAATAAATAGTATTTTGCTATTTACCAAATAGCGCTTTCCTATATCTTTAGCCATGAAACTTTCAGCATTGCGCTATCTCGTGGCCTTTGCAGACGAGGGATCCTTCAGCCGCGCTGCCGAGCGGTGCAGCGTCAGCCAGCCGACGTTGAGCGTTGCCTTGCAGAATCTGGAAAGCGAACTCGGCGTCACGCTGATCGAGCGCAGCAAGAGCCACGTCGCGCTGACCGACCTTGGCTGGCAGGTGACGGCGCAGGCGCGGCGCGCGCTCGATGAAACACGCCGCATCGAGATGGTCGCGCAACTGGGCAAGGATCCCCTGCAGGGAAGCTTTCAGCTGGGAGTCATCCACACCATCGCTCCCTACCTCCTACCCGAACTGATCGCCGCGATGGGCAAGATCGTCCCCAACGTGCACCTCTTCATCGAAGAGAGCATGACGGCCTTGCTGACCGACTACCTGAAGTACGGCACCGTCGACGCCGCGATCATTGCCCTTCCCTTCGAGGTGTCCGGCGTGCAGGTGCGTCCGCTCTATGACGAGCCGTTCCGCGTGGTAGTACCGAAAGGGCATGCCTGGGCAAAACGGAAAAAGATTGCCGCATCCGAAGTGCGCGGCGAAAACGTGCTGGTTCTCAAAGCCGGCAACTGCTTCCGCGAGCAGGTGCTGGATGCCTGCCCGGAAATCAGCCACGCCGAAGGATCGATGCACGAGGGGCACTCGATCGAAACCGTGCGCTGCATGGTTGCGTCCGGCTATGGCGTTTCCGTCCTGCCCGCCGGCACCCTGAACGGCATCTACAAGTCCGACCTCGTCGCCTCGGTGCCCTTCGAACCGCCCGAGCCCTCGCGTCGCATCGCGCTGGCCTGGCGCCGGGGCTTCACGCGGCCGCAAGTGATCGAGGCGATTATCGAGGCGGTGGGCATGATCGACAACCCGAGCTACCGGCACATCAAGGCCTGATCGGATCCCAGGGCTCCTGCGCGAAGTAGGCTTCCATGCCCGGCTGCGTGTGCGGGTTGCCGGCCTTGCCCCAGTGGCAGGTGAGGCGCGCATAGTTGTCGAGGTCGGTGCCGATCAGGCAGACCATCTCCATCGGCGTCTTCTGCCCCCACTTGAAGGCCAGCACCCAGGCCTCGCCCGGATCGGCGCGGCGCACCTCGCCGAAGATGCGCTCCTGCCTGCCCGCGATCGTCCGCGTCAGCCGCAACTGCTTGCCCACCCGCTCGATCTTCGCTGTCCCCGTGTAGGTGGCCTGGCTGTCGGGAGGGCAGCCGATCAAGGTGTAGCGCCCGGGGACGAAGCTCCACTCGGGCCGCTCGTCGTCGTCCGCGGCGAAAGCCGGCTGCGCCAGCAGGCAGGCAAGGACGAGCAGCGCCAACATGATCAGGCGCCAGATCGGCGGACGGGTGCTTTGTTGTACTGTCGACTTCATGTTGGGTTGAGAGAAATAAACCATACCTTACCACCGGTTCATCAGCGGAGTTATCGGCAAGGAATGATGTTTGCGTGTTATATCCATTTGGGCATAATCCAATCATGCCAGATCAACCGAAGCCGCTCTATTGGGTTGCCTCATCGAAGAAGGACTTGAGGGCGCTTCCGAGGTCGGTTCAGGACATCATCGGATACGCCCTGCATTTGGCCCAGATCGGCAGGTAGCACGAGCAGGCAAAACCGCTCAGAGAAAACCGCTCAGAGGTTTCGGGAGCGCCGGCGTCCTCGAAGTGGTCGAAGATTTCCGGGGCGACACCTACAGGGCGGTTTACACAGTCAGATTCGGGGATGTCGTTTATGTCCTGCACTGCTTCCAGAAGAAATCGACGCGCCGGATCGAGACTCCCAAGCCGGACATGGACCTGATCCGGGAAAGACTGAAAGCCGCGGAAACGCACGCGAAAGGAACAGGAAAATGATCAAGATCACAAAAGGCAGCAGCAACATCTACGCCGACATCGGAACGCCGGATGCCGGCGAAATGCTGGTCAAGGCGCACCTGGCCGCCAAGATCGGCGAAATCATCAAGCAGCGCCACCTGACCCAGCAACAGGCCGCCGAAATCCTCGGCATGACCCAGCCCAAGCTGTCCAACATGCTGCGCGGACAATTCCGCGGGATCAGCGAGGCCCGGATGCTCGATTGCCTGAACCGGCTCGGCCGGGATGTGGAGATCGTTGTGCGGAAAGCCTCGCGCTCCAGGGGTACAGTTCCCGGCCGCACAAAGGTTGTGTTCGCGTAGCTGCAAAGCCTGGTCGCAAGCGCGAATCCACCCCCAACCGGAGCCGCCCGATGTACATCCCGCCCGCCTTTCGCGAAGAGCGAATCGAAACCCTGCACGAACTCATCCGGCAGCACCCGCTGGGCCTGCTGACCACCGCCGGCGCAAGCGGCCTGCTTGCCACGCCCGTCCCCTTCCTGGTCTATGCCGACGAAGGCAACAGTGGCACCCTGCGCGCCCACGTGGCGCGCGCCAATCCGCACTGGCGCGACTTGCGGGGCGTTGCCGAATGCCTCGTCGTGTTCCTGGGACCGCAGGGCTACATCACGCCCTCGTGGTACCAGACCAAGCAGGAAACGCAGAAGGTGGTGCCGACCTGGAACTACGTCACCGTCCATGCCTGGGGCAAGCCGCGCATCGTCGAGGATGCGGCCTGGCTGCGGCGGCAGATCGACGACCTCACGCACGCCCGGGAACGCGACCGCCCCCGGCCCTGGGCGGTCGGCGACGCCCCGGACGACTACATCGCCGCGCAGATGCAAGCCATCGTCGGCATCGAAATCCCGATCGACCGCATCGATGGCAAGTGGAAACTGAGCCAGAACCGCCCCGAGGCCGACCGGGCCGGGGTAGTCGAAGGACTGAGTTCGCCGGACGACCCGAACGGGAATGCGGCGATGGCGGCGCTGATGGCGGGGCACGGGCGGGGATAGTCTCGGTGAGACCGGGAAAAGTCAGTCCCCGTGATACGGCGAGACAGGGGGTTGGGAGGCCGGTGTCGGCCAAAATCGACCGTTACAGTTCATCTTCTGGTTTCATTGCGCAATCTGTATTTGTTCGCGCTGCTGTACACTCCCGTTGTCATAGTCGGTACGTGATCCGATAACGACAAATGGCTATAAAGTCAGGGAAAAGACAAGATGGCGGCGAAAGAAGCCAAAGCCCGCATCAAGATCAACAAGCTGCTCGAAGAGGCTGACCGAGTTCCACGTCAATCCCGCCTTCGGCATGGCCGACTTCAAGGCCGTGCCCAAGGCATGGCGCGACAAGATTCCGGAGTACGTCAAAGACTACGTCTCCCTCAATCAGTTCATGTAGCTATGCGATGAAAAAAGAGACCTCACCAATCATGGCCAACCCCACCGATCTGACCATGGATCGGCTGATCGAGTCGATCTCGCGGACGCATCGCTACTTTTCCGCACAGGCGGGCAAAGCTGTCAACATTGCCCTGACTCTGCGCAACTGGACAATCGGGTGCTTCATTCAGGAATACGAACAATACGGCGCGGACCGTGCCAAATATGGCGAGCAACTGCTTGCACGGCTGGCCCATGCCTTGACGCTGAAAGGCATGGAGCGCGTGTCGGAAAGGGAATTGCGTCGGTTCCGACATTTCTATCGTACCTACCCGCAAATTCGGCAGTCGCTGACTCCCGAATTGCACCAGGCCATTCCAGCCTCGAACTCAATTCGGGAGTCGGCGACTCCCGAATCTGTTTCCCCCACACCCGCCGGCGATCTGCTGGAAAAACTCTCCTTCACCCACCTGGCCGAGCTGATCCAAATTGAGGACACAGGAAAGCGCGCCTTCTACGAGGCCGAATCCATACGTGGCGTTTGGACGGTGCGCGAACTCAAGCGCCAGATCGCCAGCCTGTACTACGAGCGCAGCGAACTTTCCACCGACAAGGCCAGGCTGGCGGCCCAGACGCAGGCGGGCACCGTCCCGCCAGCGCCGACTTTCCCGATTCGCGATCCCTATGTCTTCGAATTCCTCGGTCTCAAACCCATGGAAGTCATGGGCGAATCGCATCTCGAAGACCAATTGCTCGACCACCTGCAAACCTTCCTGCTCGAACTGGGTCACGGCTTCTGCTTCGAGGCGCGGCAAAAACGCATCCTGATCGGCGAGACGCACGGCTTCATCGACCTCGTCTTCTATCACCGCATCCTCAAGTGCCATGTCCTCGTCGAACTCAAGCTGCAAGCCTTCAGCCACGAAGCTGCCGGCCAGCTCAACACCTATGTCACCTGGTATGCCCGCCACATGATGAGCGAGGGCGACAATCCGCCCGTCGGCATTCTGCTCTGCACCCAGAAAGACCATGCCCTGGCCGAATATGCGCTGGCCGGCATGGACAACCAGCTCTTCGTCTCGCGCTACCAGCTCGAACTGCCGAGCAAGGAAATCCTGCAACGCTTCCTCGAACAGCAACTGAAAGACGCCTGACCCCAGGCGCGCATCGACTCCTGCCGCGACCGCATCGAAGGCAAATGGAAGCTTAGCCAGAACCGCCCCGAGGCCGACCGGGCCGGCGTGGTCGCAGGACTGCGTTCGCCGGACGACCCGAACGGGAATGCGGCGATGGCGGAGCTGATGGCGGAGCGTGGCCTGCGATAGGCTCGGTGAGGCCGGGGAAAGTCAGTCTCCGTGAGACGGCGAGACAGGAATCTGGCCTACCCGGTTGGCCGCGCCGGTTGAAAAGTGGTGCCGCTATTGATACCATTGCCCCATGCCGTCTTCCCGGAAAATCCTCGACCAGATGCGACGCGAACCGAGCAATGTGCGGTTCGGCGATCTCAGGAAGGTTTGCGAGGCGCATTTCGGGAAGCCGCGGCAGTCGGGCACCAGCCACGCCATTTTCAAGACGCCCTGGGTGGGCGATCCGCGGATCAACATCCAGGACGACAAAGGCAAGGCCAAGGCGTATCAGGTCAGGCAGGTGCTGCTTGCAATCGACAAACTGGAGGGGCTGCGCAATGAGCGTTGATCACTACACCTACCGCGTGACCTGGTCGGCCGAGGACGACGAACATGTCGGCCTGTGCGCCGAATTTCCGTCGCTGTCATGGCTGGCGAAAACGCCCGAAGCCGCGTTGAAGGGAATCCGCCGGATCGTATCCGAGGCGGTGGCCGACATGCAGGCGGCTAAAGAGGAGATTCCGGTACCCCTGGCGGAAAAACACTACAGCGGCGAGTTCCGCGTCCGCATTCCGCCGCAAGTGCATCGCGCCCTGGCGACAGAGGCCGCCGAACAGGGCGTCAGCCTGAATCGACTGGCGAGCGCAAAACTGGCTGCCTGAAATATGCATACTGCGTTCCGAATCGGGTGCTTCTGTCACCGTTCTGATTTTATTCGTGCAAAGAATTCGACTCCGATACCTTGGGTTGGATCTCTGATTGCTGCCTACGGCCTCATCACGATTACGCCGCGCTCGGCGGCAAGCGGCCGGCCAGTTTCAATCCATCCCGGAAGCTGCGGCCCAGTAAGGTCAGTTGCAAGAGCCCCACGACAAGTTCGATAACCTGAACAGCGTAAAACACAGTATCGAAGTTCCCGGTCGCGGCCTTGCTATTCAGGAAAAGCGCACAGGGAATCATGACCAACAGCCCATTGGCACCAATTTTTGGCATTCGCTTCTTCTTTTCCTCGACGATCCGGCCTTTGCGTCCTTTGGCAAGAAGAAATCCACTTCCACCGACACCCGCCATCAGGATTACGAGGGGAATCAACCCGTAATAAGCAATGGCGTGCTTGACGATCTTGACAGCCTCCTGCCCCATGAATAACTCGGATACCAAAGTCGAGGTCCAGAAAGTGGCAACGACAAGCATGGCGAAGGCACCGGCAGTCGCGTGGATGATGGACTTTTTCATGAGTTCATTCCTTGTTGGGAAGTGGGGTTGATTGAAGACGGGCGTCAAGTTCCCGCAGGACGCTCAGAGTGGTTTGCCAATCCGAAAGGGCGACACCCCTTGCCAATGCCTTGGACCAGACTGCATGCAAGCCCATGGCTTTGCCGTACGCTTCCTGCCCTGTCGGGGTGAGTTCATAGAGCGGAGACCTGAGATTGCGCGGGTTCTCGTGAACAGCGAGCAGTTGATCTTCGACGGCGAGATTGAGCTGTTTCTGAGCCCCTTGGCGCGAGATACCCATTGCTGCGGCAATCTGCGGGCAGGACATAGCGTCTCCTGACAAGGCGAGTGCGCCGAGTACTTGCCAACGTGCGCTGGACATTCCAAGAGGGGCGACCATCTGATTACCTTTTTCGAGGAGAAGCGAATTGAGACGAAATATCTCAAGCATGATCTCTGTTAAGACCACGCTTTGAGTGCCACTGGTTTTGGTCACTGCGGCTCCTTATCTGATCAATGCTAGAGTACATTGACAACCAGTTTCCATCAATGGAAACTGGTTGTCAACTGCTTCGTTAGTTATCGCAGCGTTGTTCGACCTGCCTATTGATTGCTGTGGAACAGTTCGCCGGTGGCTAGTTTGTCGGGGTGGGTACGAAGGACCGCACCACTCCAATACCGGCTGTCAACCTCTGAGGTGCTTGAGTGGCGGCAACAGGCACTTACCAGCCTTACCCCTCCTGGATTCCCGCATTCGCAGGGAATGACGAAGACACACCGTCGCACGACGCACCATAGTGCACCTTGCCTTCATGGGCATGCCCGGCATAATGTCGTTTTCCCCCAAGCGACACTGACATGATCCATACCCCACCCGGCGCCTGGCCCGAGCCCGGCCCGGAATACCTCGCCAGCGCCCGCTTCATCGATTCCGGCACGCTATCCGTGCGCCGCTTTGCCGAGGAGACCTGCGCCGGCGCGAAGACCGACATCGACAAGGCCGTGCGGCTCTTCTACAAGGTGCGCGACGGCTGGCGCTACGATCCGTTCACCATGAGCCTCGACCCGGAGCCCTACGTCGCCAGCAACGTGCTGCAGGCGAAGGCGGCCTACTGCCTGCCGAAGGCGATCCTGCTCGCGGCGGCGGCGCGCGCCGTCGGCATCCACGCGGCGATCGGGCTTTCCGACGTGGAGAACCACCTCACCACGGAAAAGCTCAAGGCCATGATGGGCGGCAAGACGCTGTTCATGCACCACGGCTACGCGGTGCTGTATCTCGGCGGCCAATGGGTGAAGGCGGCGCCGGCCTTCAACATCGGGATGTGCGAGAAATTCCACGTGCACCCGACCGAGTTCGACGGCACGGGCAACGCCATCTTCCAGGAATACGACGCGAAGAACCGCCGCCACATGGAATACATCCGCGACCACGGCTGCTGGTCGGACTTTCCGTTCGAGAAGGTGATGGCGGATTTCCGCGACTTCTATCCGGCGGAGGCGTATGTGTCGTTCGATCCGGGCGAGAAGTTTGAGGATGGCAAGCTGGTGACCTGACCGATGTACCACGGCGAACGATTCAACGCCTACACCCATCTGGCCGGCGCCCTGCTGGCGCTGGCGGGCGCCGTGGTGCTGATCGTGCTGGGGGCCCTGAAGCAGGATGTCTGGAAGATCGTCAGCTTCGCCATCTATGGCGCCAGCCTGGTCATGCTCTACAGCGCCTCCACGCTCTACCACAGCACGCGCGGCCGGCTGAAGGCCTTCTTCCGCAAGATCGACCACACGGCCATCTACCTGCTCATCGCCGGCAGCTACACGCCCTTCACCCTCGTCACCCTGCGCGGGCCCTGGGGCTGGTGGCTGTTCGGCGTCATCTGGGGGCTCGCGCTGCTGGGCATCGCGCAGGAGTTCTGGCTGGGCAGGCGGACGCGCGTCCTGTCGCTGATAATCTATATCCTCATGGGCTGGATCGCGCTGGTGGCCGTCGTGCCCCTGGTGGACACCCTGTCGCCGGCCGGCTTTGCCTGGCTTGCGGCCGGCGGCCTGGCCTACACGGCCGGCATCGTCTTCTATGCCTACGACAGGATCACCCACTGGCACGGCATCTGGCACCTCTTCGTCGTCGCCGGCAGCGCCTTGCATTACATCGCCATCCTGCTCTACGTGGCGTAACGATTCGCTTCAACAGACCGGACGGGATCGACATGACTGAACGCAAGCTGTTTTCACCTTACACGCTGGGCGCGCTGACGCTGCCCAACCGCATCGCCATGGCGCCGATGACGCGCTGCCGCGCCACCAACCCGGCCATCGCGCCGACGCCGATGATGGTGGAGTACTACGGCCTGCGCGCCGACGCCGGGCTGATCGTCTCGGAAGGCATCCCGGTCTCGCCGCAGGCGCGCGGCTACGCCTTCACGCCGGGGCTGTATTCGGCCGAGCAGGTGGCCGGCTGGCAGGCGGTGACGCAGGAAGTGCACAAGGCGGGCGGCCGCATCTACGCCCAGCTCTGGCACTGCGGGCGCATCAGCCACGGCAGCCTGCGCGAGGACCATGCGCCGCCGGTGGGGCCGAGCGCGATCGCTGCCAACGGCAAGTCGATGGCGCTGAACCGCGCCACCGGCGAGGCGACGCTGACGACCTGCGAGGCGCCGCGCGCCCTGTCGACCGCCGAGGTGAGGGGCGTCATCGGCGAGTTCGTGCAGGCGGCGCAGAACGCCCTCGCCGCCGGCTTCGACGGCGTCGAGGTCCACGGCGCCAACGGCTACCTGCTCGACCAGTTCCGCTGTCCCTTCCTCAACGACCGCAAGGACGAGTACGGCGGCTCGCTGGAGAATCGCTGCCGCCTGCACCTCGACATCGCACGCGAGGTGGCCGCCGCCGTCGGCGCGGAACGCACCGGCATCCGCCTCTCGCCGCACGGCCAGGCCAACGACATGCGGCCCGATCCCGAGCCGATGGCGACCTACGGCTATCTCGCCGAGGAATTGCAGAAGCTCGGGCTGGTTTATCTGCACCTCTACGACCAGTCGGCGAGCTGGATCCACGATCCCGACGACGCGCTGCTGCGGCTGATCCGCGGGAAATTCACGAATGCGCTGATGCTGTGCGGCGGCTTCACCGGCAAGAAGGCCGAGGCGGCGCTCGCAACCGGCAGCGGCGACCTGATCGCCATCGGCAAGCCCTTCATTTCCAACCCCGATCTTGTTTCGCGCCTGCGCCAGGGCGTGGAGATCGCCTCCTGGGACAGCAAGAGCTTCTATCTGGGCGGCCACAGCGGCTACCTGGACTACCCGACCTTTTCCGTGTGACGACCATGACGATACCGACATTCGAAACCCTGAAGCTCGAACTGGCCGAGCACGTCGCCACGGTCGAGATGAACCGGCCGGACAAGGCCAACGCCATGAACCTGCGCATGTGGCTGGAGCTGCGCGAGGCCTTCAAGTGGATCGACGAGGAGGCAGCGGTCCGCGTTGCCGTGCTGCGCGGCGCCGGGCCCTGCTTCACCTCCGGCATCGATCTCGGCATGCTCGGCAGCGTCAGCGAAGGGATCGCCGACGAGTGCGAGGGCCGCATGCGCGAGAAGCTGCGCCGCCTGATCCTCGATCTGCAGGATTCGCTCACCGCCATCGAGCGCTGCCGCAAGCCGGTGCTGGCCGCCATCCACGGCTACTGCCTCGGCGGCGGCGTGGACCTCGCCTGCGCCTGCGACATGCGCTATTGCAGCAGCGATGCCACCTTCAGCATCAAGGAGATCGACGTCGGCATGACGGCCGACGTCGGCACCCTGCAGCGCCTGCCGAAGCTGATCGGCGAGGGCATGGTGCGCGAGCTGGCCTACACCGGCCGCGTCGTCGCCGGGCCGGAAGCGAAGGAGATCGGCCTGGTCAACCACAGCTACGCCAGTGCCGGCATGCTCTTCCACGAGGTGGCGAAGATCGCCGCGACCATCGCCAAGAAGTCGCCGCTGTCGATTCGCGGCATCAAGGAGATGATCACCTATTCCCGCGACCACTCGGTCGCCGACGGCCTCAACTACGTCGCCACCTGGAACGCCGCCATGCTGATGTCGGACGACCTGTCGGAGGCCATGACGGCGGCGCGAGCAAAGCGGGAGCCGAAGTTCAGGGATTGATTGCCCCTCTGCGCACGCCCGGCGAGGGTTTTTCGGAGGTAAACGCCATGAAAACGCATTTTGCCGCCGTACTGTGGGGGCTGACTTTCGCCTGGGCCGTTCCAGACGCCCGAGCTGCCGAGCCGCTGCCGCTCTTCGATGCCCACCTGCACTACAACGTCGAGGCGCAGGGGCCCTATCCGCTCGACCACGTGCTCAAGCTTTTCCGCGACAACCGCGTCACCGGCATCCTCGCCAACAGCCGGCCCAACGACGGCACGCGGGCCTTGTATGAAGCCAAACCGAAGGATGTCTGGGTGGTGCCGTTCATCCGCCCCTACATCGTCCAGCCCGACCGCCACACCTGGTTCAACGACCCGAAGATCTTCGCCCTCATCGAAGCCGAGCACAAGCGCGGCTACTACCAGGGCATCGGCGAGTTCCACCTCTTCGGCAAGGATGCGAAGACGGAATGGGTGAAGAAGACCGTCGATTTCGCCGTCGCGAACAATCTCTGGCTGCACGCCCATTCCGACGACGAGGCGGTGGACATCCTCTTCGCCCACAACCCCAAGGTGAAGATCGTCTGGGCCCACACCGGCTTCACCACTGCGCCGGAGATGATCGAGAAGTACCTGCAGAAATACCCCAACCTGTGGGGTGAGCTGTCCTACCGCTACGACGTCACCGAGGGCGGCAAGCTGAAGCCCGCCTGGCGGCGCCTGTTCGAGCAATACCCCGACCGCTTCGTCGTCGGCTCCGACACCTGGGTGAACGAGCGCTGGGGCCAGTACGCCTCGACCATGAACGGCTACCGCGACTGGCTGGCCGAACTGCCGAGGGACGTCGCCGAGAAGATCGCCTTCCGCAACGCGGAGCGGCTGTTCCGCAAGTGAGCGCGCGTCGAGTTCTCATCCTCGGCGCCGCCGGGCGGGACTTCCACAACTTCAACCTGGTCTACCGCGACGATCCTCAAGTCGAGGTCGTCGCCTTCACCGCCGCGCAGATTCCCGGCATCGCCGGCCGCCGTTACCCGCCGGAGCTCGCCGGCCCACGCTACCCGCAGGGCATTCCCATCCTCGACGAAGCCGAACTGGAGGCGCTCTGCCGGGAGCAACGCGTCGACGAGGTGGTGTTCGCCTACAGCGACGTGCCGCACGCCCTGGTCATGCATCTCGCCTCGAAGGCGCTGGCGGCTGGCGCCGATTTCACCCTGCTCGGGCCCACCCGCACGCAGATCGCGGCCAGGGTGCCGGTCATCGCCGTCTCCGCGGTGCGCACCGGCTGCGGCAAGTCGCAGACGGCGCGCTACCTCTCCGGCCTGCTCAAGGCGGCTGGCCGCCGCGTGGCGGTGATCCGCCACCCCATGCCCTACGGCGACCTGGCGCGCCAGGCGGTGCAGCGCTTCGCCACGCGCGCCGACCTCGACGCCGCCGAATGCACCATCGAAGAGCGCGAGGAATACGAGCCGCACCTCGCCTGCGGCAACGTCGTCTTTGCCGGCGTCGATTACGCCCGCATCGTTGCCGCGGCCGAAGCAGAGGCCGACATCATCCTGTGGGACGGCGGCAACAACGACTTCCCCTTCGTTCGGCCGGACCTGCACATCGTGCTGGTCGACCCGCTGCGCCCCGGCCACGAGACGACGCACCACCCGGGCGAGGCGGTGCTGCGCATGGCCGACGTGATCGTCGTCGCCAAGAGCGATGCCGCGAAGCCGGCGGACGTGCGCCGCGTGGCGGAGTCGGCGCAGGCCATCAATCCGCGCGCCAAGGTCATCCGCGCCGCCTCGCCGGTGCGCCTCGACGACGCGGCGGCAGTACACGGCCGCCGCGTGCTGGTGGTGGAGGACGGCCCGACGCTGACCCACGGCGGCATGCCCTGGGGCGCCGGCCACGTCGCCGCCCTGCAGGCGGGCGCCGAGATCGTCGATCCGCGGCCCTTCGCCGCGCCGGCCATCCGCGCCCTGTACACGCGCTACCCGCACATCGGCAGCGTGCTGCCGGCGGTGGGTTACGCGCGCGGCGAGCTCGACGCCCTGCGCCAGACCATCAACGCCACGCCGGTCGATGCCGTCGTCTCCGCCACGCCGATCGACCTCGCCGCCCTCATCCAGGTGCACAAGCCGGTGGTGCGCGCCCGCTACGAGTTCGCCGAGGTCGAGGCGCCGGGGCTGGCCGGCGTGGTGGGCGCTTTCCTCTCGAAAGCGTAGTTGCTATCCTTCAAGCATGTCTCAACTGCTTTCCCTCTCGCGCGCGGCGCGCCTGGTCGGCTCGAGCCGCGTGGCGCTGCAGCAGAAGATCCGCAGCGGCGAACTGCCCTCCTTCGACGGCATGGTCACGACAGCCGACCTGCTGCGCCTCTACCCCGGCATCCGCCTCGAGGAGGACGGCGGCTTCGAGCAGGTCATGCAGATCAAGGCGCACGCCTTCGGCAGGCGCGTGCGCGAGCGCATGCTGCCGAGCCAGGAAATCCTCTCCCAGCGACTCTTCGAGCAGAGCACGGAACTGGCCGACCTGCGCGCCCATTTGCAGTCCTACCACGCCATGTTCGAGCGACTGCGCGTGCATATGGACACATTGGCCGAGCGCGCCACCCCATCGGTGCGGGAAGCGATCTGGGCTTTGGAAGCCCAGTTCGACCTGGAGCTGGGGTCGGTGCTCGGCACGGCCGCAGCGGATGCCGTCAGCGTCATGGATGATATGCTCAGGATCATGTCTGCCCACGTCACCCTGCACCCCAGCCGCCACGAGTTCTTCGTGGAGGGCGCCGATACGCTGCTGGAAGCGGCATTGAGGGCGGGTCTGGCAGTGAACTACGGCTGCAGCAACGGCAATTGTGGCCTGTGCAAGGCGCGCGTCGTCTCCGGCCAGGTGAAGAAGGTGCGGCCGCACGACTACGTGCTGTCTGAGACGGAGAAGAATCAGGGTTATACCCTGCTCTGCTCGCATGCGGCGGTGGGCGATCTCATCCTCGAAGCACTGGAAACCGATAGTGCCGAGGACATCCCGCAGCAGCAGATCGTGGCGCGGATCAAGGCCATAGAGGCGCATGGCACCGAGGTCCGCCTGCTGCACTTGCAAACCCCGCGCAACAACCGCCTGCGCTTCCTGGCCGGCCAGAGCGTTACCCTCACCGCCGGCGAAACCTCAACGCAACTGCCCATCGCCAGCTGCCCCTGCGACGACCGCAACCTGCATTTCCACATCGTGCGCGACGCCAATGACGATTTCTCCCGGCAGGTGTACGAGGTTCTGAGCACGGGTGACGCGGTCACCGTCTTCGGCCCCTGGGGGGATTTCGTCCTGCGCGCCGAGTCGCCGCGGCCGATCCTGTTTGTCGCCTCGGAGACCGGCTTCGCGCCGATCAAGGGACTCATCGAGCATGCCATGTCGCTCGATGCGGCAGAGCTGCTGCACCTCTACTGGCATGCCTCTGCGCCGACCGGGCATTACCTCGCCAACCTGTGCCGCTCCTGGGCCGACGCGCTGGATAATTTCC
>Ga0208244_100646_pt1 | contig 29044 bp, 23 predicted proteins | sample SubbioCR12Aug_5A_FD_184828 | JGI IMG/M metagenome (GOLD analysis project Ga0208244, IMG submission 184828) | Serpentinite rock and fluid subsurface biosphere microbial communities from McLaughlin Reserve, California, USA - CR12Aug_5A (SPAdes) | ecosystem: Environmental > Terrestrial > Deep...
ACGGGCCCGCCGCCGACCGCAACGCATGGGGCGGCTGGACGGCCGGGCCGCAGCTCAAGGCCACGGGGCACTTCCGCGTGGAGAAGGTGGACGGCAAATGGTGGCTGGTCGATCCCGACGGGCGGCTCTTCTTCTCGCACGGCGTGGACTGCGTGCGGCACGGCGCGGAGACCGGCGTGCAGCACCGCGAGAGCTATTTCGCGTGGCTGCCGGAGGAGGGCTCGCCGCTCGCGCGTTTTTACGGGCGCGGCAACTGGGCGCCGCACGGGTTCTACAAGGACAAGGGGCCGTTCAAGACGTTCGACTTCGCGGGCGCGAATCTGGCGCGGAAATACGGCGAGGGCTGGTACGACGCGTTCCGCGAGCTGGCGCACCGCCGCATCCGCGCGTGGGGGCTCAACACTGTGGCGAACTGGTCGGACAGCAAGGTGTACCTCATGCGCCGCACGCCGTACACCGCCACGCTCGGCACCTCCGGGCCGCGCATCGAGGGATCGGACGGCTGGTGGGGCAAGTTCCCCGATCCCTTCTCGCAGGAGTTCGGGGCCTCCATCCGCAAACGCGCCGACGAGCAGCGGCAGGTCGGCACGGCGGATGACCCGTGGTGCATCGGCTATTTCGTGGACAACGAGCTTTCGTGGGGCAAGGACGACCGCGACCTCGCGCGAGCGGCGCTGCTCTCGCCTGCCACGCAGCCCGCGAAGCTGGCGTTCAAGGCGTGGCTGGAGCAGAAGTACGCCACGCCCGAGGCGCTCAACACCGCGTGGGGCACCGCCTTCGCGTCGTGGGACGCCTTCCTCGCCGCCACCAACAAGCCCGCCGAGAAGGCGTGCGGCGCGGATCTCGAGGCCTTCCATACGCAGATCGCGGAGCGGTATTTCCGCGTGATCCGCGACGCGGTGAAGGCCGCCGCGCCGGACAAGCTCTACCTCGGCTGCCGCATCGCGTGGGGCGCGCCCTCGGTCTACCGCGCCTCGGCGAAGTACTGCGACGTGGTGAGCGTGAACATCTACAGCCGGAAGGTCAACAAGGATCTCCCCGACGGCAGCGAGGACAAGCCGATGATCAACGGCGAGTTCCACTTCGGCGCGCTCGACCGGGGAATGTTCCACACCGGGTTGGTGCCGACCGGGAGCCAGGAGGAGCGCGCGGCCTGCTACGTCGCGTTTCTGGAGTCCTGCCTCGCGCATCCGCGTTACGTCGGCACGCACTGGTTCCAGTGGCGCGATCAGGCGCTGACAGGCCGCGGCGACGCCGAGAACTATCAGATCGGCTTCCTGACGGTGACGGATCAGCCGCATCCGGAGCTGGTCGAGGCGGCGCGGCAGGTCGGCGCGTCGATGTACCGGACGCGCTACGGCAAGCGGTAAGGCGGAAGGCGTGTTTCGTATGATGCGGACGGTCAATCCAAAGGCTCCGGTGCTGCGCCTCTCGGTGTGGGCGCTGCTGGCGGCGATGGCGTTGGTGCCGCTGCTGCTGGCGGTGGCGATGGCGCTTTTCCCGGGCGGGCACAGCGGCGTCGCGGAGGGGTATTCCTTCAGCCGCCACGTGGTGAGCGATCTGGGCCGCACGCGGCTGAGCGACGGCACGCCGAACCCGGTCTCGTCCGCGCTGTTCACGGCCGCGATGCTCCTGACGGGCTGCGCCACGGCGCTCTTCTGGACGGCGCGGCGGCTGTTCGTGCGGCAGCCGCTCGCGCGGCGCGTGGCGCTGGGGTGCGGGCTGGTGATGAGCGCGGGACTGGCAGCGGTGGGCCTGACGCCGCTCAACCGCGCGGCGGCGATCCACGACCCGATTACGGCGGTGACGGCCATCGGCGGCGCGGCAGCCGTGCTCGCGCTCTTCGCGGATGCCGACACGAGGCTGGAGAGCCGGCGCGGCAAGCGGTTCTGGCTGGTCTTTCTGGGGGTGGTGGCGGCGGTCTGGACGGTGCTGGTGGGGCTCCACCACGAACGGCTGATCGTGTTCCGCCCGTGGCTGCCGCTGTGGCAGAAGACGCTGATCGCGTCGTTCATCGCGTGGATGGCGTACCAGACCTTCTGCCTCCTCAGGTTCTGCCGAGACGCAGGAAAGGAGACGGGGTATGAAACACATTGACGTGCCGACGCGCACGCGCGACCAGTTCGTGAACATCACCGCGCAGGTGCAGAAGGCGGTACAGGAGCTGGGCATCGCCGACGGCGCGGTGACGGTTTTCGTGCCGCACACCACCTGCGGGCTCACGGTCAACGAGAACGCCGATCCCGACGTGACGGCGGACATGCTCCGCCAGCTCGACACGATGGTGCCGCACAGCCAGCCGTTCTACCGGCACGGCGAAGGCAACTCGGCGGCACACGTGAAGGCCTCGCTGATGGGCTGCTCGCTGAACGTGATGGTGACGTGCGGGCGTCTGGAGCTGGGCGTGTGGCAGGCGATCTACCTGTGCGAGTTCGACGGGCCTCGCACGCGCCGCGTGTGGGTGCGGTAAGGCGCGTCGGGTCACTCGGCTTTGCCGTGCAGCGAGCGCTTGAGGTAGGGCAGGTACTGCTTCGTGTAGATCACGATCGACCAGAAGTTGATGAAGATCAGGAAGGCCTCCAGCGCGTAGATCAGCGGGCGCGGCAGGAAGAACGGGTGGAGCGCGATGTAGACGTAAATCACGCAGGCGGCGGGGAAACTCGCCGCCGTGCGGAACTTGCCCATCCAGTTCGCGCGGCAGTCGGCGTCGAACAGCGAGCCCACGGAACGCAGGAACGTCACCCACTGGTCGCGCAGGATGTAGAGCACGGTGAAGACGAGCATCACCAGCGCGTGCGTGGCCTCGTCCGGCTGCCGCCCGAGCAACCACAGCAGGGTGGGGAAGACCACGAGGTAGAAGACCTTGTCCATCAGCGGGTCGGCCATCGCGCCGAACTTGCTGACGACGTTCCATTTGCGCGCCAACATGCCGTCGTAGAGGTCGGTCAGCGAGGCGACCGCCAGCGAGGCCGTGGCGATAACCGCGAGCCAGACGTTGGGCAGGTAGGCGTCGATAATGGCCAGAACCATAAAGAGGATCACGAAGGGCACGCGCCCGAAGGTGACGGCATTGACGGTCAGTCTTTTGGCTTTATCATCCACGGCACCCATAAAACCAAAACTCGGCCTTTTTGGAAACACAAAAGTATGAGAACCCCGCATGCCGTGCAAAGAAATGCGTGCCGCTCGTCCTCGGGGACACCGTTCAAGGCCGCCTCCCGAGGACGGCGGGGATTCGGTTTGGACAAAGGGAGGGCGTTTAGGTTATCTTATCCACGGTGTAAGATGTTGTGTGGTTTTACGGACAGGTCGGGTGTGTCGTTTGGCTGGTAATAAAATGACGGCAAGAGAAACCATTTTCCGAGGGACGGTCTGCCGCGTGATGCTGGTGCTGGCCGGTGCGGCGCTCGTCCTTCCGGCGGCGGGGCAGGTGGTCATCAACGAGCTGGTCGCGGCCAACTCCGACCGCCAGTTGCGCCGCGACACGCCGGGCTATCCGCGGCTGGGCGTCACCGCGCAGTGGCACGAGGATGCATTCGACGACTCGCAGTGGCAGACCGGCAACGGCCCGTTCGGCTTCGGCTCGTTCAGCGGCGTCACCTTCGGCGTGAACACCTCTGCCGCCATGCAGAACAAAATCCCCTCGCTCTACCTGCGCAAGACGTTCACGGCGACCGAGGCGCAGGCGGCGCTGACCAACCAGATCCAGCTCGTCACCCGCTTCAACTACGGCTTCATCGCCTTCCTCAACGGCGTGGAGGTGGCCCGCAGCGGCATGGGCAACCCCGGCATGTTCGCCTACCGCGACCAGACCGCCTTCAACACCAACATGGCGCCGAACACCGCCGTGACCTTCGACCTCGGCGCGGCGCAGGCGCGGCTGAGGCCGGGGCAGAACCAGCTCTGCATCCAGACCCACAACCGGTTCCTCACCGGCGGAAACTTCCTCGCCATGCATGACCTGCGGATCGCGGGTACCCCCTCCGTCTCGCTCGTGACTAACAGCGCGCCGTGGAAGTACTTCGTCGGCGTGGCCGAACCCTCCGGCGGCATCATCGACTACGGCATCCTCGCCGGTATCCCCGCAACCGTCACATGGGCCACGCTCGGCTTCAACGACTCCGCGTGGAATGAAGCTGAAGGCCCCGTCGGCTTCGACACAAAAAATCCGCCCAACTACATTCTGGGCGTAAACCTGAAAACCGAGATGTACGGCAAGGCTTCCTCGGTCTACACCCGCGTCCTTTTCTCCGCCACACCCGACGAGGCGGCCTCCGACGAACCCCTCCGCCTCGAACTCGACTATGACGACGGCGTCATCGTCTACCTCAACGGACTGGAGGTCGCCCGCCGCAACGTCGGCACAGCGAACACGATCACCCCCCACAACGCCCTCGCCACCACCGGCCACAACGCCAACGGCGACGGCGGCGCGACCGGCCGCGAGGAACACCTCACCCTCGGCCCCGCCAACACCCTCCTCGCCGGCGGCGACAACGTGCTCTGCCTCCAGACCCACAACAGTTCGCTCACCAGCTCCGACCTTATCTGCCGCGCGACGCTCTCGACCTCCGGCGCAGGCGCCCGCATCCTGTCGCGCCCGACTGACCCCTGCCGCTTCTTCATCGGCACCCGCGAGCCTCAGGAGGCGGAGGGCGAAGACGCCCCCGACGCCGAATACGAACAGGACTCCCCCGACTCGGAGAGCGATTGGATCGAGCTGCGCAACGCGGGGGACGCCGCCGTCAACCTCACCGGCTGGTCTCTCACCGACGACGCGGGCAAGCCCCGCAAATGGTACTTCCCCCCCGGCAGCACCATTCCCGCACGCGGCTACCTGCTCGTGCTGGCCACCGGCTTCGATGTCGGCCCCGCCAACGGCGCGAACTACCTCCACACCAACTTCAAGCTCAGCGCGGGCGGCGAGTACCTCGGCCTCGTGAACGCATCCGGTGCCATCGTGGACGAGCTGGCGCCCGCCTTCCCCGCCCAAAGCTATTTCCACACCTACGCGCGCGACGCGCAGGGCGTTTTCGGGTTCTGCGACACCGCCACGCCCGGTTCCGCCAACACCGGCACTTTCTACGCCGCTATCACCGCGCCCCCCGTCTTCAGCCATCTGGGCGGTTTCTATCCTTCCGCCTTCTCCCTCCAACTCACGCCCCCCGCCCCTGACGCCGAGATCCGCTACACGCTCGACGGCAGCGAACCTTCCGCCTCCAGCCCCCTCTACGCGGCCCCCCTCGCGATCACCGCCAACACCGCGCTGCGCGCGCGCTGCTTCAAGCCCGGCGAACTCCCCTCCGACACCGTCACCCACACCTATCTAATCAACCCGTCCGCCGCCCGCCGCTCGATCCCCGCCATCTGCCTCACCGCCGACCCCGTGCTCAGCCTCTACGGCCCCAACGCCAAGAACGGCCCCGCCAACGGCGAGGGCATCATGGCCATCAAAGGCGGCATTTACTACGCGCACAACCCGGCCAGCCCCACCGACAAGCAGTGGATCAACAACGGTGACCTCTCGGCGTTCAACATGCCCATGCTCCGCAGCCGCGCCTCCGAGAAGCCCGCCGTGCTCGAATACTACCCCACCAACGGCGTCCCCCTGCGCACCGGTTTCGGCCTGCGCCTCTCCGGCAGCGGCCACGCCCGCCCGCGCTACGGCCTCGCCGCCGACCCTGCCGAGCGCTTCACCCCCAACGTCTGGAGCAACAAGCCCTCCTTCAACTTCTTCTTCCGCGCCGAGCTGGGCGCGGGCGAGATCGACTACCCCTTCTTCGGCGCGAGCCGCGTCACCACCTTCGGCGACATGCGCCTCCGCGCCGGCAAAAACGACCCCACCAACCCCTTCATCCGCGACGAGTACGCCCGCCGCCTCTTCCTCGGCACCGGCCAGAAAGGTTCGATCGGCAACTTCTCCTCGCTCTACATCAACGGCGTCTGGAAAGGCTACTACAACTTCTGCGAGCACCTGCGCGAGGCCTTCATGCAGCAGCACCACAACAGCGCCGCCCTCTGGGACGTCCGCCAGGTCGGCGAGTTCGCCAGCGGCGACGCCGTCCACTGGAACCGCATGATCGCCTTCGTCCGCACCAACGACCACACCTCCGCCCAGGCCTACGCGCGTGTCACCGACTACCTCGACGCCGACAACTACATCGACTACATCGCCGTCAACGCCTTCGCCGCCATGTGGGATTGGCCCAACAACAACTGGGTCGCCGCCCGCGAGCGCAGCGCCGCCGGACGCTGGCGCTTCTACATGTGGGACGCGGAAGGGTGCTTCGGCATGAATTCCCGCACCACCGCCTACAACACCTTCACCAACGACCTCATCATCACCGACGCCAAGACCACCACCAGCCGCTACATCCCCGCCCTCTACACCCTCCTGCGCGTCTCCCCCGAGTTCCGCCTCCGCTTCGCCGACCGCATCCAGAAACACTTCTTCAACGACGGCTGCATGACCAAACCCGCCATGCAGGCCACCTTCACCCATCTGCGCGACACCATCAACCCCATCATGAAGGAAACCGTCAACGCCTTCGTCAACGAATCCTTCTACAACACCTGGGTCGTCGACGACACCCGCCGCATCACCTTCTTCGACCAGTTGCGCACTCAGAACCTCTGGCCCGCCACCCTCGCCCCCGAGTTCAGCCACGCCGCAGGCATCACCCCGCCCGGCACCGCCGTCACCCTCGGCAACCCCAACGGCGCAGGCACCGTCTACTACACCACCAACGGCGTCGATCCCCGCGCCCTCGGCGGCGCCGCCATCGGCACCCCCTACGCCGCCCCCGTCCTCCTGCCTGCCACCACCACCCTCAAGGCCCGCGTGCTCTCGCCCGGCGGCGAATGGAGCCCGCTTCAGGAAGCCCAATACCTCGTCCCCGTCGCGCTCCCCGCCTTCCAGCCCACCGGCAGCGCCGACTGGACCGCCGACGCCAACTGGACGAGCACGCCGCTGCCTTACCCCCATGGCCCCAATGCGGCGGCTTTGCTCAACGCGCCGATCACAGCCGACCGCAATGTCAACATCCGCGCACCGGTCACGGTCGGCTCGGTTTTCGTGAAACAGGAGGATTCCGCCTACCGCAACCGCATCCGCGACCAAGGCATCGGCAACACCCTGACCTTCGCCTCCACCAACGGCCCAGCCCTCCTCACGGTCGAAGGCGCCGGCACCGGATACGTCGAACTCGAGGTCGCCGCAGGCGTTGTCCTCGCATCCGACCTCAAGCTCATCGTCAACAACACCGCAGGCAGCGCCGAGCACGGCGCCCTCCGCCTCCGTGCGGGCTGGTCCGGCCCCGGCGGGCTCATCAAAGAGGGCGACGGCGTCGCCTCGCTCACCGGCGAGGGCAAAGCCTACACCGGCCCCACCGTCATCAACCAAGGCGTCCTTCAAGTCACCGAACCCGCCTCGCCCTCCGCCAGCTCCGGCCTCGCCGTCACCCCCGGCGGCCAGCTCCGCCTCATCTCCGCCAGCACCGAGGGCGTGCCGCGCGTCTACGGCTTCGGCGGCGCCCTCTCGCTCGACAGCACCGGACGCAGCGGCGTGCTGCCCGCCAGCGGGCAAGGCGTCGCGGGCGGGCTCCGCTTCCAGCCCGAGACCGACAACAGCGTGGCCGTCGTCACCAACGCCCTCCTCGTCGAAGGCCTCTCCGGCATCCACGTCGAGGGCTCCCGCAACACGCTCGAACTCACCGGTCCGCTCTCGGGTTTCTCAGGACTCATCAAAAGCGGCGGCGGCCGCCTCATCCTCTCCGGCGCGAGCGACGGCTACCTCCAGCCCGTCACCGTCAGCAACGGCACCCTCGACGTCCGCGGGCCGCTCGCCTCCTCCGTCACCCTCGAAACCGCCGCCACCCTCTCCGGCACCTCCTCCGTCGGCCCCCTCCTCGGCACCGGCACCGTCGCGCTCGACCGCACCATCCTCTCCGCCCCCATCGCCCTCGGCCTGAACTACGCCTTCTCCTTCTCGACACGCGGCTCGCCCGCCTACGCCGACCCCGCCGCCAGCGGCAACGGCGTCCTGCGCCTCTTCTCCGCCTACGCCGCCGGCGCGTGGCCCCTCATCGACATCTACCTCGACGTCGCCGACCTCGCCGAGGGCGACCGCCTCCGCGGCGGACTTTTCGTCGAGCTGCCCGGCAACCTCGCCACCTTCCTCGACGCCGCCACCGTCCGTTTCTTCACCCCCGACCCCAGCGGCACCCACAAGCTCGCGGGCCGCGCCTACTCCCCCTACCTCGGCCTTCTGCCCCTCGCCGCCACCGCCGTCCCCGAACGCGCCGACTTCGCCGACGGCACGCGCCAAGGCTGGGTCATCGAAGTCCGCGCAGGCGCCGCCCCCCTCCGTTACGCCGAATGGGCCGACGCCCACTATCCCGGCCAGTCCGGCTCCGCCACCCTCCCCGCGGCGAACGCCACCAACGGCCTCCCCAACCTCCTCCTCTATGCCTTCGGCTTCACCCCCGGCGCACACCTCCCCGACTTCCTGCCGCGCCTCTCCCTCGCGGACGGGCTCCCCTCCTACCGTTTCCGTTTCGATCCCGGCAAACGCGACCTCGCCTACCGCGTCGAGGCCTCCGCCGACCTCCGCCTGTGGGACCGCGTCCTCTTCGATTCCCGCACCGACTGGCCCGCCGCATGGGACGGCGACGCCCTGATCCTCGACGACTCCTCCGTCAGTCCCGAAACAACCAGCAAGCAGTTCTACCGGTTGCGGGTCTTCCTGAACACGCCCTGACACGCCAAGAACTCCGCCCATCTACAGGGACATACAGAGAGATGATTTCTACTCGACACCACGTTGCCCTAATGAGATTATCTGAAGACGTATGTGTGAAATGTCCTGTTTTATCCATCCTCTGGCGTTGGTAGAGGCCGGGGCGGTTATTGGGCCCCGCACGAAAGTATGGGCCTGGGCTCACGTGTTACCGGAAGCTATCATCGGAAGTGACTGTAATCTTTGCGATCATACCTTCGTCGAGAACGGGGTACGCGTCGGTGACCGCGTAACAGTAAAATGCGGGGTTTATCTCTGGGATGGGATTGAAGTCGAAGACGATGTTTTTATCGGGCCTGCTGCGGTGTTTTCAAACGACCGATATCCGCGCAGCCGAAATGCAGGCTTTGTAAAAGAAAAGATTGTGCTGCGAAAAGGATGTTCGGTTGGTGCCGGAGCCGTTCTTCTGCCCGGGATTGAGATTGGAGCCGGGGCTATGGTGGGCGCAGGGAGTGTTGTGACGCGGTCTGTGCCCGCTAATGCAGTGGTTGCGGGTAATCCCGCTCGCGTCATCCGGCACCTCACGACAATGGAGGCAAAATGAGCCTGTCTGATTGTCGCGTGATTGAACTCCCGAAGGTCACGGACTCCCGTGGCAATCTCACGTTTGTCGAAGGACAGCGGCATATCCCGTTCGCTATTGAGCGCGTGTACTATCTATACGATGTCCCCGGCGGGAGTGTCCGAGGGGGACATGCGCACAAAGGGTTGCACCAGTTGATCGTGGCCATGTCCGGAAGTTTTGACGTTTTGCTGGATGATGGCCTCAAAAAGAAACGGTTCCATCTGGCCCGATCCTACTATGGGCTTTATGTGTGCCCAATGGTATGGAGGGAGTTAACGAACTTTTCATCCGGCTCGGTTTGCATGGTTCTCGCCTCCAACCTTTTTGATGAATCCGATTATTACCGCGATTATGACCTTTTTCTGAAGGACGCTCAGCTGTGAATATCCCTTTTCTTGAGTTGTTGCCAACGTACAAAGAACTCCAGCCCGAGTTTGACGCCGCATATCATCGGGTCATGGAATCGGGATGGTATCTTCTCGGAAAAGAGCTTGAGGCGTTCGAGGCTGAGTTTGCCGCTTTCTGCGGCGCGAAGTATTGTGTCGGCTGCGGCAACGGACTTGACGCGCTTCACCTTATTCTTCGGGCTTATGGGATCGGGCTCGGCGACGAAGTCGTTGTCCCGGCGCACACCTTTATTGCGACATGGCTTGCTGTAAGTTATGCGGGCGCAACACCCATCCCCGTTGACGTTGAGCCCGTCTATTACAATATAGACCCGTCGAAGATTGAGGCGGCCATTACTCCACGCACAAAGGCGATTATGCCTGTTCATTTGTATGGGCACCCCGCCGACATGGATCCGATTAGAGCGATTGCAGAAAAACACCAACTCAAAGTGATTGAAGACGCCGCTCAGGCCCATGGCGCGGTTTATCGGGGCGTCAAGTGCGGTTGTCTTGGAAATGCCGCCGGATTCAGCTTCTATCCTGGCAAAAATCTCGGAGCCTTTTCCGATGCCGGGGCCGTGGTCACGAACGAGGCGGATGTTGCTGAAAAAGTGAGAGCGCTCCGGAATTATGGGGCGGCGGTGAAATATCAGCATGAGCGTCTTGGCATCAACTCGCGGATCGACGAGCTTACGGCGGCGTTCTTGCGGGTAAAACTGGCAAGACTTGAAGAATGGAACATGAGGCGCCGCTGCGTCGCAGCGGACTATCTGTCCGCGCTGAAAGGGGTTGCCGACATCGTTTTGCCGCACGTCATGGAGGGTTGCGGACATGCCTGGCATCTTTTTGTCGTGCGGCATCGACAACGCAATCTTTTGCATGAAACGCTGTCCGAGGAGGGGATCGGCTCTTTGATACACTATCCCGTTCCTGCGCATCTTTCCGGAGCTTACAAAGAATTGGGATATAAAAGGGGCACATTCCCTGTAGCGGAGCAACTGGCTGATGAGGTGTTGAGCCTTCCGATCGGGCCTCACTTAACGACCGTTGAAATCTGCCATGTGAGCCAAGTTTTGCAAAAGATTAATCGGATGGTATGATGCGCGCTCTGGTGGCGATAAATACGAGATGGGGTTTCTTTCATGTGCGATAACTCATGGGTTTCCCCGCTCGTAACGATTGGGGTACCCCTCTACAATCATGCGGATTTCGTCGGCGATTGTTTGGCCTCGATTATTGCGCAAACATACGGCAACATCGAAATTATTGTTGTGGACGATGGTTCTGTGGACAACTCCTATTCCGCTGCATGCGAAATACTGGAACGACAGACATCTCGGCCATATTTAATTCAGAGTCGGCCCAATAAAGGGCTGTGCAATACACTAAACGAGATTTGCTCACAGGCAAAAGGTAAATATATTTGCTTTGTCGGATCGGATGATCAGTTTCATCCGGAAAAAACGGCTCGGCAAGTCGCGTACTTGGAGGCTCATCCAGAGGTCGCACTCGTACATAGTAACTCATGGCTCATTAATCAGGAGGGCCGCCTCATTGGCGAGGTGGATTACACGAAAAAACGCAACAGCGGAGACTTATTTGAAGCGATCCTTTTTGGAAAGGGGGGAATTAATACGCCTACGGCTCTTTTCCGCCGATCAGTCTTTGACCTTATCGGCATGTACGATCCACAGTTTGCAATCGAAGACACCGATTTCTGGCTACGCCTGACGAAAAACTATCCAGTCGGGTTTGTTGATGAAAAACTGGTTTACTATAGAAGGCACGGGGACAATCTTAGCTCAAAAGATCTGAGTGACACGCTTGTCAGGATCTTTGAAAAAAATGTCATGGACAAAAAACTTTTAAGAAAAGCGGTTTATCGCATCTACCACAAGAGAGGGTTACGCGCACTAAGAAAAGGGGATGTTAGAACGGCCATTAAATGGTTGCGCATGCGCGGCCTCTCCGACAGTTCAAAGGCCTGATCTTCAACAGGGGGGATGGATATCTGGGTTCAGCTTTCTCATTTTTCCGAACAGCGCATAGAATCGGTACCTGATGGGACGCGTTTGGATCTTGATTCGATAGGCGAGCGGCTTGTAAATCCGCACAAGATTTATCATTGGACGTGCGATAACCAACGGGAGGCATAGGATTCGCCAAAACCAGTCGTGTTTTAGAAATGGGTCAGAGCGTTTTAACAGTTGATACCAACGTAAACGGATCCGCCATGTAGCAGACTTTAACATCCGTGCTTTAACGAGTTCGGAATAGAGCCGTTGCCTGGCGACCGCTTCTTCATCGTGATAGGTGGCAAAGCCAGTGGATTTCAGATGGTCAATGTCTTTGAGTAGTTGGCGATACAAGGGGATGAAAAAAGCGTTTTGGGTTTTGAACCACATAAGCGACATGCTGTTCTTGCTCGAAACACCTCCTAGACGATAATGCACTAAGACATCTTGAAGCCAAAGAATATCGCCGGCCAAATAGGCTCGAGCGAAATACAGATTGTCTTCGCTGAGTGCGCGGTCACTCGGTGCGGGGTAAAGATTGAATAGGCGCGATGCGTAAGCCGCTGATGCGCCAAAGCACGGTGTCGTTCGAAGAAACTCCGATCGGGAGATGGTTTCCGTGCCGCACTGATTGGGCTTCCATATGCCGCATTTCTGATTTTCCGACTTCAGAAATGCAACCCCAGAGCAAATGACCAGCGGCTTCATGTCATGTTTAACCCAAGCGTTTACGAGTGTGGCCACGCGCTCAGGAACAGAGATGTCATCCCCGGCGGCGCAAACCAACAAATCGCCCGTCGCTAATGAAACAAGCTTGTTAAAATGAGGCAGGATGCCCGCATTGTGCTCATTCCGGTTCAGCAATATTTTATGGGGCCCTACGTATTGTTTTGAAAGCTCCTCCATAATGGCAAACGTTTTGTCGGAAGAGCCGTCATCTGAAAAAAGAATCTCCAGCGGCGAGTATGTTTGCGCCAAAGCACCTTCAACGGCCTGACGAATCCAGCGTTCGTGGTTGTATGCAAAAAGGCATAGCGAGACCAAAGGCTTCTTCGAGGTAGCTAGATTACTCGGGCTGATATCGGCTGCGAGGGGAGACATGTGGCACCTGTTGCCCAGAGCAGAAAGGAATGGGTGTTTATTCACGACATAGCCCAAAAGCAGAAAAGTGAGATGCCAAAGAAAGAAGATTTGTTGTTATGCTCATCGATAAACCTCATCCGCCCACTCATAGACCTCGGAATACGGCTCGTGAAAAAGAGTTTCAAGCATGAATTTCAAGACGCGGCTGCTGTCAAACAACGTGTGATAGCGAGCTCGCCCTGATGCGGCCACAGCACGGCGTTTCTCGTCGTGCGCATGGAAGTACAGAATCTTTTCCGCCAAATCACCGGCATCCTTAAAGAAAACCACATCCTTATCGCTGAAAAACTTTTCCATTTGCCCTTTGTCACTCAGAAAGGTCAGCAGTCCGTTTCCCATCAGGTGCGCGATCCGATCTGAAGAGGCCAAAGGCCAACCTTCCTTGCGGTTGATATTCAGTGCCATCTTGCTGTTTGACAACATGGTCTCATAATTTGCGCCCCATTGCGCAGGGTGTCCAAACATGCCGAAGATGTCAAAGCGTAACTTCCCGTTGAGCTTATCAACGAGAGAGCGAAGCAATTCAGTCCGGTCGTCGTGGGGAAGTTCCTTGCCACAAAAAACCAAATCGCGGGAGAAGTCCACTTTCAAGGAGTTGTCGGCTCTTTCCATAGACCCATCAGAAGGGTTTGGCATATAGGCAACGGTATTCTTGCCGGTGCAGAACTTTTTAAGCGTTGAGCCGCCTGTTGTCACGAAAATGGCATCTGTCGAATGCACCCGCTCTTGAATCTGCCGGACATGCCAGTCCATCCAGAGCGGGTCAACATTGAAGTGGGCCATGCGGATCGCCGGCAACATTTTTCGTATCGAATTCAAGGCCCAGTTGCAAATATAATCACAATGTCCAATAAACAAGGCGTCTGGCTTAAAGTTTTTTGCGGTCTGTATCAGCTTAATGTTTGCAAGATACCCTCCGACGGCCCTAATCCCGCACGGGGAAAGGAATCGGGCGATGTCCCTGTCGCTGAATTCGGCGAGCCGATGATTACTTCGAACTGCGGCACAAACCAGTTTCCTCCCCGGCCCCATCTGGAGATTCCCGTACCGACGGATTTGCATGTTATCTACCATTAAGATACGCATGACTTCATCACCTTAATTCAGTTATACACAAAAAATACGCATGTTCCAAGAGTGATGCTGGCAAAAAAACGAGTGTTTCTTGTTTTGAATGTGGTATCTCCCTCTGGCGGAAATAATAGCAAAGCATGGAACGCCGTGTCATCTCGTTTTACCCAATGTATTACCTGGTGGACAAAAAGATACAAGTCCGAAAAGAGAGTTGACGCTATACGCATGCCCCAGTAATAATGAAGACCATATGCATTAAGGTTCCCAACCTTTTTCGTATAACATGGGCAACGTGGACATCTGTTTCCTGCCCAAACCACTCATTTGCGGCGTTAAGCAGATTAGGGGCGTTTTCAGTCGAGAATGGTGCTATCGGGACGGGCTAAATTATCATGTTATTCAACTCCGTCGATTTTTTGGTCTTCTTGGCGATCACTTATTCTCTTTATTGGAGTTTGTTCAACAAAACCGTGCCCATCCGGAACGGTTTTATTCTTGTTGTGAGCTATTATTTCTACGGGTGCTGGGACTGGCGGTTCTTGGGATTAATAGCATTTATGTCCACGGTGTGTTTCCTCTCGGGGCTTGGCATTAAGCGGTGCGAAGGAAATACGCATGCGGCCCGAGTCTGGTTGATTTCCGCGTGTCTTGTTTGCTTCGGGATGCTCGGTGTTTTCAAATACTATAATTTCTTTCTGGAAAACGCTTTGATGCTATTGGATGCGCTAGGGATGAATCCGAATGTGTCATCCATGCGCGTCATTTTACCCGTCGGAATCAGTTTTTTTACGTTTCAGGCCATGAGTTACGTGATTGATGTTTACAGGGGTGATATACAGGCAACTCGTGACTGGGTTGCGTTTTTTGCCTATATCAGTTTTTTCCCGCAACTGGTTGCCGGCCCAATTGAACGCTCCACAAAATTGCTGCCGCAATTTGACCTCTTGTATCGGAGGGATTACACGTCTTCGGCTGACGGCATTAGGCAGATGTTGTGGGGCTTTTTCAAGAAAATCGTTGTCGCCGACAATTGCGCGATCATTGTGAACGATGTTTACGCAAATTATGAGGCGTTGCCAAGCGGAGTGCTCGCGTACGCTGCGGTGTTGTTCGCTTTTCAGATATACGGCGATTTCTCGGGATACTCCGACATTGCGATTGGTTGTGCTAGGCTTTTTGGCTTTAGGCTCATGCGAAACTTCTCGTATCCGTATTTCTCAAGGAGCATCGCGGAATTCTGGCGGCGATGGCATATTTCGCTAAGCACATGGTTCCGCGATTATCTCTATTTTCCGCTTGGAGGAAGCCGGGGGTCGAAGTGGATGACGGTAAGAAACGTTTTGCTCTTGTTTGTTGTCAGCGGTTTCTGGCATGGCGCAAATTGGACATTTGTTTTCTGGGGAGCTCTCAATGCCTGCTATTTTCTGCCCCAACTGCTGATTGGGCGGAATCGCATGCACACCGACAATGTCGCAGACGGCAGGCGCCTGCCTTCTGCGACAGAACTTGGCGGTATGCTCGCCACCTTTTCGGCAACGGTTGTGGCATGGGTCTTTTTCCGTGCCGAGTCAGTGTCGAAAGCCTTTCGATATTTGGCGGCGATCGGTTCTTTCAAAGATTTCCGGTCTAGTTATTTGCCAGGAACGCCTTTTTGCTCGCCGCTAACCTTACTCGGCATTATATGTCTTTTCATCTGTTTGGAGTGGATGCAGCGTAATAAGCCGCACCCCTTGGTGCTGGATGAAAGAAAAATGCCGACGTTCATTCGGTGGCTTGTGTATTACGGGGTTCTGGGACTAATCTTCCTCTTCGGGGCAACTCAGCAGACGTTCATTTATTTTCAGTTCTAGGAGTTCACTTATGACGAAAAACATCATTCTGATAAATGCCCTTTTTGCGTCGGGCATTCTCGTGTTCCTTTGTTGCGTGGAATTCACAATCAGGCATATTCCCAATGACCACTCAATCAAGCGAAAGGCGTTGGAGGAACAGTGTGCGACTATTGAAACCCTCGTATTGGGAAACTCGCATGCACTTTTCGGTGTCAACACCGATTTGATCGGTGTGCCGGCTCTAAATGCGGCAAATGTATCGCAAACGCTGGAATTCGATTCGTTTATTTTGGGCACATATATTGAAAAAATGGGCGCGTTGAAAAAGGTCCTGATTCCCATCTCATATTTTTCCTTGTACATGAAGTTATCCGAAAGTGCCGAAGCGTGGCGAATCAAGAATTACCGAATCTATTGGGGGTATAACGCCCTTTATCCGTTGCGAAACAACTTAGAAATCTTGAGCGGAAGAATGGGACGGCAATTGAAGAACATATGGGATTATTATAGTGGCCGAAAATCGGCTCAATCATGCAGCCCGACTGGGTTCGGCTTGAGTTACCATCACGACTTGAGGGCAAAGGACTGGGCTCGGAGCGGCGGTGAGGCGGCGACGCGACACACAATACGAACAAGCCAGAGCACGGTAGACGAGAATATCGGGTTTCTGAAGGACATCATAAATCGGTGTCGGGAGCGAAAAATCGAGGTTGTCATTTTTATGCCGCCAGCATGGAGTTCATACACAGATCGGCTGGATCAGGGCCAATTGAGAAACACGCTTCTGGTTTGCGAGGATCTTGGCAGACAGGACGGCGTATCATTCATCAATCTGCTCAAGGATCCGCAATTTGTTGAAGCGGACTTTTTCGATGCAGACCATCTCAACGATTTGGGGGCCGTGAAATTAACAAAACTGCTTTCCGGCAAGTAGGTAATCAGGCGTTACCGGACGGGTGCACGTATGCGTATCTTGGTCGTCGATAATATGCAGCTTCGGCAATATGGGAACCTTAAAATGGGGCCCGGCCGTAAATTGGTTTGCGGTGCGATTCGAAGCAATCACCGATTGGCCGAATTCAGTGACAGGGACATTGCCCGATTCCTTTCACCGTTAGGAATTCACCCGATCGGGGAACCTCTGACAAACCGTCGGCTGGTGAAAACGGCGAAAAACTTCAAGCCGGATGTCCTGTTCATCGGGCATTGTGACTTCATTAGGAACTGGGCGTTAGAGGAGATCCGTTCGGCCTTGCCGGGTATCCGCGTGGCGCATTTCAATATCGATGCCCTCTGGATGGACTGGCACGTCCGGCAGATTCAAGAACGGATGTTTTCGGCAGACGCCATTTTTGTGACGACCGGGGGGCAAGGATTAAAACGGTTTTGCACCGGAAAAAATGTGGTGGCCTATATGCCGAACCCTTCCGACCCCGCCATGGAAACAGAAAATAATTCGCAAAAAACAGCGTTTGCACGGGATTTGGTTTTTTGCGGCAAAGGGTCAGCAGATGATGAACGTTCCGTACTTTTAGGACACCTCGCCCCACAACTTAAGAATACTCTTCGCTTTGATATCTTCGGCATGTTTGGGAGCCCGCCGGTGTGGGGGGCCAATTACGAAAAAGCTCTGGCAGAGAGCAAGATGGCTCTCAACCTGAACCGCAAGGAGGGGTGGCCGCTTTATTCGTCCGACCGGATCGCGCATCTGATGGGGAACGGACTGTTGACGTTCCTGAGCGACAAGGGACAAATGCAGCGGTTCTTCACCGAAAAAGAATGCGTCTTTTTCTCGTCCGCAGAGGATTTGCGAGAGAAAGCACTCTATTTTCATGCCCACGACGAGAATCGCCGGGCTGTGGCCGCCGCCGGAAGGTCGCGGTACCACCAGCTCTTCAACAGTGCCCGCGTCCTGAAATTCATGATCGAGACGTTGTTTGAAGAGCCTTACTCCGAGGCCTATGAGTGGGCGGACGAGGTTTACCGCTGAGTCACCTGAAAACGGCTCACGGATACATCGTCGGCACGGGGCGTGACGGCAGGCGCGGCAGGCGCGAGGGGTCGCGCGGGCCGACGGCGGTGGTGTCGAACGGGGTGAAGCCGACTTTTGCCGCGGGTGAGCCGGGCTTCAGGCGGAAGTCGCCGGACGCGGGATCCTCGAACAGCGGGTCGGCGACGAGGGAACCTGCATCCTGCCCGGTCTCGGCCTGCCACTGCTGGAGCGTTTTCTGGCCGGGGAAGATGTCCTGCTTGCCGGAGGCGTGCCAGTAGAGGTTGGGGCCGAGTTCGTAGTGCTGGGTGGGCTTGCCGTCTTTTTCGCCGCGGAGGCCGCTCTTCCAGTTCTTGCCGAGGAGGACGCCGTCGTTGTCCCAGTAGACGAGGTTGTTGCGGAAGAAGAAGGAGATGTGGTCCTCATCGCGGGTGCGCTGGATCTGGTCTTTGCGCGAGTTAGCGAAGATGTTGTTCTCGATGACGTTCTCTCGCCCGTAGTGCTGGTGGAAGCCGCCGGTTTTGACGTTGTAGACGAGGTTGTTGTACATGCGGATGCCGGTGGAGCCTTCGTCGGTGTAAAGCCCCCAGCCGCCGTAGTCGTAGGCGTGGATGTCGTGGATGCGGTTGCCGTGGACGGTGGTGCCGGGCGAGACGCCGAGGGTGTAGACGCCGCCCATGTCGGAGAGGACGCCTTGGCCGATGCGGTGCATGTGGTTGAAGGCGACCTCGTTGTGGTGGGCGCGCGAGGGTTCGGCGTAGCCCCAGACCCAGCCGAGGGAGACGGCGGTGTAGTAGAGGTCGCTGATCTCGTTGTGGACGATCCGGTTGTGGGAGGAGTGGCCCACCCAGACGCCGTGCGCGGCGGGGTGGATGCGTCCGCCGCCGGTGATGCGACAGTCGCTGACGGTGATGGCGGAGGTGGTCTTGGCGAGGCCGTCGGGCGCGTCAGGTGTGAGAGGGTTCTTGGGGGCCTCGGCCATGCGGTAGCCGACGTAGGGGGGGCCGATCTTGACGCCGCCCGCGCCGAGGTCGGTCATCAGGCAGTGCTCCACCGTGTTCGAGTGGGCACCGGGGCCGAACGCCATGGCGTACCCGCCGAGCTGGGTGAAGGCGCAGCGCCGGATCAAGACGTCCCGCGCGCAGACGACCTCGACGGCGGCGGGGATGTTCATCTCGCCCTGCGGCACGAAGTTGCCTGTGGGCGGCGTGACCCATTGCGACTGGCGGAAGACGAGGCCCTCCAGCGTCAGGTGGGCGAGAGGCTGGTTATCGAAGCCTTGCAGAATGAGCAGTTGGGACAGGACGGGTGCCTCGATGCGGGCGCCTGCCAGCCTTTCGCCGGGCAGCGGCGTGTAGGAGAGGGTTCCCGTGGGCTTGTCGAGATACCACTCGCCGGGTGTGCCGAAGGCCTCCTTGACGTTCTCGGCCCAGTAGCGGCGGTTCTTGAAGTCAGACCAGTACGAGTTGTAGGCGCGGGTCTGCGGGAAGCGCACGACGTTCGTGCCGGGCTCGACGGAGGCCGCCCGCATGCGCGAGGCGGACCAGATGTGCAGCACGTGGAACTCGATGTCGGCGAGGTTCGCCCACGCGGGGTCGATGTCTTTGTCCTTGAAGATGAAGCCGTTGATGCCCTTGTCGTTCTTCTCGAAGTTTTCGACGGAGTTGAAGTAGCCCTCCTTGGGCAGGCGCGGGCGGAAGCGCCGCTCGCCGTTCACGAAGAGCTGCGCGAAATCCCACTTGCCCTCCCGCACCTCCGGCAGGGTCACGCGCCACACGCCGTCGGGATCTTCCCGCCACCCGGTGATGGCGCGGCCGCCCGTGAACACCGGCTGCTCGCCGCGGCGGGCGCGGTAGGCCACGGGGCAAGCCGCCGTGCCGCCATGCGCGGGCTGGAGCAGGATCGGCGCGTCCAGCGGGTAGACGCCGCCTTTGAAGAGCACCTCGATCCGCGAGAAGGACTCCGCCTCCCGCGCCTGCCGCACTGCCTCCTGCGCCCGCCCGAACGTGGCGAAAGGCCGCCACCACGAGCCGGACGCGGCATCGTCGCCCCTGGGCGAGACATAGAACGTTTTTACGCCGCCCGCTTCGCAGGACGCGACGGCACCGCACACAAGAAGAATCCCCAACGCCTTTTTCATAAGCCCCCTCTCAGTATTGGCTGAAGGATACCGCATCAACCGCCGACTGTCAGCCGGAAAATGCGGCGACTCCGGCTGGATGGAAAACTCCATATAGCCAACGCTGTCACTTTTTGCCAATATATTAAAAAAGTGACTGGGCAAGCGCTCGGACAAATGAATGGAACGGAGAGCACAGGGATGAAACAGATGAAATTGGCGTTGGCGTCGTTGGTCGCGGCAACCGCGGCTACAGTGGTGTTCGGGGGACTTTACGGGGACACGCCGGATGAGCGTCACGCTTGGGGCGTGCATGACTGGAACCGCCCGCTGCCGCCCAAGGTCACGGCGGAGCCCGGCCAGCCGCCGTCCGACGCGGTCGTGCTGTTTGACGGCACCTCGCTCGACAACTGGGAGAGCGACAAGGGCGAGCCGACCAAGTGGCGTCTGGCCGATGGCGCGATGGAGTCGGTCAAGGGCGCGGGCTACATCCGCACCAAACAGTCGTTCGGCGACTGTCAGCTCCACATCGAGTGGGCCGCTCCGGCCAGCGTCGAGGGCATGGGGCAGGGACGCGGCAACAGCGGCGTGTTCCTGATGGGCAGCTACGAGATTCAGGTGCTGGATTCCTACGAGACGCATGTCCTGCCGGACGGCAGCAACCGCAACCCCAACTACGCCGACGGCATCGCCTCTGCGGTCTATGCCGAGACGCCCCCGCTGGTCAACGCCTGCCGCAAGCCCGGCGAGTGGCAGACGTACGACATCATCTTCCACCAGCCGGTCTGGGAGGACGGCAAGCTGAAGCATCCGGGATCGGTCACGGTGCTGCACAACGGCGTGCTGACGCAGGACCACTGGGAGATGGAGGGGCTCACGACCCACTGCCGCCGCCGTCCGCTCGCGCCTCACGCGGACAAACTGCCGCTCAAATTGCAGGATCACGGCAACCCGGTGCGTTTCCGCAACATCTGGATTCGCGAGATCCCCTCGCGCTATGCCAACACCACGCACGGCGGGCCTGCGGTTAAGGAGGCGGACGTGATGGCGCTGCGCAAGGAGACGGCGGCCAAGCTGTTCGCCGCCGCCAACCCCGGCGACGCGAACAAGCGCAACGCCCTCAGCCGGATGCTTGAGGTCATCGCCTACGACAAGGACGAGAAGTACATGGCCATCGTCTGCGAGCTGCGCGACGCCTACCTCAAGGAGCTGACGGGGCTCGACGCGCAGAAGATCGAGGCGCGCAAAGGCGAGATCATCGGCCTGCGCAACGAGTGCAACGTGCTCGTCCGCAACAAGGTCGCGCCGGAAGACTGCAAGCTCCGCGCCGAGCTTCAGCGCATCATCAACGAGCACGGGCTCGAGAAGAAAAAGTAGGCGGGAGGCGCAGCATGACGAACAGCCTTGAGGACTATCTGGAGACGATCTACCTGCTTGTGCAGACCAACGGCCATGCCCGCGTGCGGGATGTAGCCACGTCGCTGCACGTCAAGATGCCCTCGGTCATCAAGGCTGTCTTCGAGCTGAAGAAGCAAGGGTTTGTCGTTCAGGAGCCGTACGGCGCGGTCGAGCTGACCCCTCCGGGCGAGGAGGCCGCGCGGCTGATCCTCGGGCGGCACACCCTGCTCAAGCGTTTCCTGATGCTGCTGGACGTGGGCGAGGAGGTCGCCGAGAAGGACGCCTGTTCGATGGAGCACTTCCTCAGCGCGGAGACGCTGGCGCGCATCACGGATTTCGTCAAACGCAAACAGCGGGAGAACAGCGCCGCGAAACGGCGCGCGCCGGTCCGGCGGCGTCCGGCTTTCGGGGGAGGTGCCAAATGACGCGCCGTGTTCGGCACAAGCTGTTGATGTGTGCCGCCGTGCTGGCGGCGTCCGGCGCGCAGGCGCGGGTCGGCGAGACGCTGGCGCAAAGCGAGACCCGCTACGGCGGGCCGGGGCAGGAAATCAGGGATGCCGACGCGCTGATCCTCAAGAACGCCAAGAATGTGGTTTACAACCACGGCGACTGGATCATCACGGCGGCGTTCATCAACGACATGACGGCGCGTATACAGTACGAGAAGGCGGGGCCGCAACTGCAAGCCCGCCAGAAACTCGGGCGCGAGGAAGTGGCCGAGATCATCGAGGCGGAGGACGCCCGCGGCTGGACGGTGTTTAACGAGACGACGCAGAAAGCCGGCAAGCCTTACGCGGGCGAGGGGCACCCGCCGCCGGTGTTACGCTCCGCCTCGGGGCTCACGGCCCGCTACCGGGTCTTCTCCGTCGTCGTCGAGAGCCCTTCGGCGGCCCGGCACGAGTCCGGGCTGACCACGCAGCAGAAGCTCAAGCCGGTCTCGCGGACGCGGGTGGCGCTCTAGCGCTCAATCCAGCGTGTGGACGAGGAGCCCCGAACGCAGCTTGGGCTCGAACCACGTGCTTTTCGGCGGCATGATCTGCCCGGCGTCGGCGATGTCCATCATCTGTTCCACGGTCACGGGATACATCGAGAACGCCACGGCGTCGCGCCCGCTCTCGACGCGCTTGACCAGCTCGCCTGTGCCGCGGATGCCGCCGACGAAGGAGATGCGCGTGTTGGTGCGCGGGTCGTCGATGCCGAGCACGGGCGCCAGCAGGCGATCCTGCAACACGCTCACATCAAGCCGCCCGACGGGATCGGCGGCCACCTCGTCCCACGTCAGCTTGTGCCACGCGCCGCGCAGGAACATGCGCACCTCGCGCGGGCCGGCGGGCTCGGCGCCGTCGGCGGGCTCCGTCGTGAAGACAGCGGAGACGTTCTCCAGAAACGCCTCAGGCGCGAATCCGTTGAGGTCGGCCACGCAGCGGTTGTAAGGCAGGATTTTCAGTTGCGAGGCGGGGAAGAGCACGGCGAGGAACCAGTTGTACTCCTCGTCGCCGGTGTGCGCCGGGTTGGCGGCACGCCGCTGCTGGCCGGAGCGGAAGGCGGCTGCCGCGCGGTGGTGGCCGTCAGCCACATAGGCCAGCGGCACGTCGCGGAATGCCTCGGCCCACGGCGCGGCGGGGCCTTCGACGCGCCAGACGGTGTGACGCACGCCGTCCACGGCGGTGAAATCGTAGAGCGGCGCGGCGGACTGGGCGTCTGCCACCAGCGCGTCGAGCGCGGCTTGGTCGCGGTAGGTCAGGAAGACGGGGCCAGAGTTGGCGTTCAGTTCGAGGCAGTGGCGGGTGCGGTCGTCTTCCTTGTCCTTGCGGGTCTTCTCGTGCTTGCGGATGATGTCGTTGGCGTAGTCTTCGATGTGGCAGCAGGCGACGACGCCGGTCTGGCTGTGCGCGCCCATGGTCTGCCGGTAGACGTAGAAACGCTCGCCGGGCTCGCGGAGCAGCACGCCGCGTGACTGGAGGTCTTTGAACGCCTTGACGCCCTGCGCGTAGACGGCATCGTCGTGGATGTCCACGGTGTCGGGCAGGTCGATCTCGGGACGCGAGACGTGCAGGAAGCTGTCGGGGTTCCCGGCGGCGAGGACGCGCGCCTCGGCGGTGTCGACCACATCGTAGGGGACGGAGGCGAGGACGTTGGCTTTCGCGGGAACAGGCCGCAATGCGGCGAAGGGTTTCACAAGCATGGTTTTCTCCTTGGATTGAGCGAGGGGGTCGGAATGGGGCCGGGCGGTTTAAACAGAAAACGCAAAGGCGGCACGGAGCCACGCTTTGCGCTTCTGCACAGACCGTTTGATACGGCTTAGAAACCGGCGTTGATGATCGGGAAGAAGGGCACCTTGCTGTCGCGGATGATGTTGATCGCGCCGATCTGGTAACCGGAGAGCCCCTCTGCGCGGTTGATGAGGCCGATCTGGAATCCCTTCGAGTAGTCGGCGAGATTCACGAGGCCGACCTGAAACCCGTAGAACGTCTTGGACTCGTTCCAGAACCCGGCCTGCAGGCCCAGCATGTCGCAGAACCCAGCGGAGTTGTAGCAACCGATCTGCATGCCGTTGAGCGTGTCCTTCACGTCGTTGCGCAGAAGGTTGAGCTGGATGCCGTTGAAATACTGCGACCGCCCGATCAGGCCGATCAGGTCGATGCCCGTGACCTGCTCGCACTGGCCGGAAGGCAGGTTGAAACGGAAACCGACGACGTCAATGTCCTCTGTGTCGTTAAACGCGATCCATGCCGGCCAGCGGACCTTATCTGCCGCCGAAGCACCGCACGCAAACAACCCTGCCAGAACCAGACCGAACAACGCTTTCTTCATGGTATCCTCACCTTAGGTGTTAAAACGAACCGTCTCAACGAAAGTCCTAAACCGTAATACGTCGTTTAATATAACGGATTCACCGCATCACCGTAAATACGAGATTTCACCTTTTTACGCGGACGCGAGGCGCAAAATGAAGCGCGCGCTCCTGAGCGGGGAACCTCCCCGCGCGGGCCCGTCAGCCCCGCACGTTTGCCACGCCCTGATTTTGGGCAAGTCCGCGTGTGCCACAACGTGACAGAACCCGCCCCTTCATGCTATAGTGCGGTCTTTCCACATGAGCAAAAGACCCACACAGTTCGATTTCTGGTTCGCCGTCAACAACACCGAGATCGTGTCGTCCCCGAAACGCCATCTCGAAACCTTCGGCAACACCATCATCAATTACCACATGGTCAGCGAGCTGATGGACGCCGTCGGCAAGGTCCGCGTGCGCGAAGGCCGCATGCAGGCCCTGCGCCCCCAGATCATCACGCCTGCCAACTACTCGACCACCGTGCTCGAAGGCTTCGGCGAGCAGGCCCAGAAATACCTCGAATGGCTCAAGGAGCACGAGGACTCCGTCCGCATCCTCCGCTACGGCTATACCCTCAAGCAGGAGGCCTTTAGCGAGCAGGTCCTCTCCGACACCCCCGAGGCCGTCATCGAACGCATCAAAGGGGAGGTCGGCCCCCGCAACGACCCCTTTTCCGCCATCATCAAGGGCGTCGACGCCCCGTGGGACGTCTGCCTCGTGAAGCTCTTCTGGACCGTCATCCAGAACTCCGCGCAGGCCAACATCCGCGAGTTGCAGGAACGCCGCATGTTCGAGATCGAGGACGGCATCCCCGCAGGCCTGCGCGAAGAGATCGAGAAGGGCTTCCTCGCCGCCGCCAAGGACGCCAGCCTCATCAAGCCCTTCGGCAAGTTCCTCCAGGACAACGGACTTTTCGACCGCTATCAGGACAGGTTCTTCAAACTGCTCCAAGGCCGCGGACACTAAAGCACGGGCGCGGCACCCGCCGCGCCCACACAGAGAGAAGAGAGCACACCATCATGACGATCACCGAGAAAATCCTCGCCCGCGAGTCGGGCGCCAAAATCGTCTCCCCCGGAGACAACATCTGGGTCAACTGCGGCATCCTCCTCACCCACGACGTCTGCGGGCCCGGCACCATCGGCATCTTCCAGCGCGAGTTCGGCAAAGACGCCAAAGTCTTCGACCGCGAGAAAGTCGTGATCCTCCCCGACCACTACATCTACACCGCCGACGAGAAGGCCCACCGCAACGTCGACACCCTCCGCGCCTTCGTCAAGGAGCAGGGCCTCCCCTACTTCTACGATCCCGGCACGGACAGCTACTGCGGCGTCTGCCACGTCGCGCTCCCCGAGCTGGGCCACGTCCGCCCCGGCGAGACGATCTTCGGCACCGACTCCCACACCTGCACCCACGGTGCGCTCGGCGCGTTCTCCACCGGCATCGGCAACACCGACGCCGGCTTCATCCTCGGCGCGGGCAAGCTCCTCGTCAAGGTGCCGCCCACCCTCCGCTTCGTGCTCGACGGCGAGCTGCCCCCCTACCTCTCCGCCAAAGACCTCATCCTCCACATCATCGGCGACATCAGCGTCGACGGCGCCACCTACTGCGCCATGGAGTTCACCGGCACCGCCATCGACGCCCTCAGCATCGACGAGCGCTGCACCATCTGCAACATGGCCGTCGAGGCGGGCGCCAAGAACGGCATCATCGCGCCGGACCAGAAAACCTTCGACTACGTCAACGCGCGCACCAAGAAGCCCTACGAGCCGCTCTTCAGCGACCCCGACGCCAAGGTCCTCGCCGAACACCGCTACGACGTCTCCAAGCTCGAACCCGTCGTCGCCCGCCCCCACCTGCCCGATAACAAGGCCCTCGCGCGCGCCTGCCGCGACGTCAAGGTCGATCAGGTCTACATCGGCTCCTGCACCGGCGGCAAGCTCGACGACTTCATCATGGCAGCCAAACTCATGAAAGGCCGCAAGGTCGCGGTCCGCACCCTCATCGTCCCCGCCACCCGCGTGGTCGAGCAGGGCCTCGCCGACACCAAGATCGACGGCCAGAGCCTCCGCGAGATCTTCGAGTCCGCGGGCGTCGAGCCCATCGCGCCGCCCTCCTGCGCCGCCTGCCTCGGCGGGCCGATCGACACCTTCGGCCGCACCCACGGCAAGGAGGTCGTCGTCAGCACCACCAACCGCAACTTCATCGGCCGCATGGGCTCCAAAGACTCCCAGATCTATCTGGCCTCGCCCTACACCGCCGCCGCCACCGCCCTCACCGGCCACATCACCGACCCCCGCGACGTCTAGCGTCCCGTCTTGACCCTTGCGCCCGTCTTCAGAAAGGACTCTCCACATGCCTAAAGAAACCCTCATCCGCGGCCCCGTCTACGTGCTCGAAGACAACATCGACACCGACCTGCTCATCCCCGCCTGCTACCTCAACCTCGTCCCGACCATCCCCGAGGAATACCGCAAGCTCGGCTCCTACGCGCTGGCCGGGCTCCCCGACACGTTCCCCAAATACGCCGCCAACCCCGACGGCACCACGCCCTACCCCATCGTCATCGGCGGGCGCAACTTCGGCTGCGGCTCCTCCCGCGAGCACGCCCCCATCGCCCTCGGCGCGGCAGGCGCCAAAGCCGTCGTGGCCGAAAGCTACGCGCGCATATTCTTCCGCAACTCCGTCGCCACCGGCGAGATCTTCCCGCTCGAATCGGAACAGCGCCTCTGCGCCGAGTTCAAGACCGGCGACGAGGCCGAGATCGACATCGCCAAAGGCACCCTCACCCGCCTTTCGGACGGCAAGACCTTCGCCCTCAAACCCGTCGGCGCGGTCGCCCCCGTCATCGCCGCAGGCGGCATGTTCGCCTACGCCCGCGAGATCGGCATGATCAAGAAATAACCCACACACCCACGCACACTCACGCACCTCCCAACCCCCACCTCCTAATTCCTAACTCCTAACTCCTACCTATCTATGAGCACACGCAGCACGCGCGTCATCGCCATCGCCAACCAGAAGGGCGGCGTCGGAAAGACCACCACCGTCGTCAACCTCGCCGCCGCGCTCTCGCAGATGCAGAAGACCGTGCTGGTCATCGACCTCGACCCGCAGGCCAACGCCACCAGCGGCCTCGGCCTGCCCCGCCAGCCCGGCGTCAGCCTCTACCCCGTGCTCACCGGCGCCGCCGATGTGGCCGACATCATCCAGGCCACCCCCTACGACGGCATCAACATCATCCCCGCCGAACTCGACCTCGCGGGCGCCGAGATCGAGATCGCCCGCCAGGAGAACCACCTCGCCGTCGTCCGCAACGTCCTCGACCGCGTGCTCGTGGCAGGCGTCTTCGACTACGTCCTCATGGACTGCCCCCCCTCCCTCGGCATCCTCATGACCTCCTCCCTCGCCGCCGCCGACGGCGTCGTCGTCACCATGCAGTGCGAGTACTACGCCATGGAGGGCCTCAGCGTCATCACCTCCCTCATCAACCAGCTCCGCGACAACGGCGTCAACCCCGGCCTCCAGCTCGAAGGCATCCTCATGACCATGTTCGACGGCCGCACCCGCCTCGCCGCCGACGTCGTCAACGAGGTCCGCTCGCACTTCGGCGACGCCGTCTACGAGACCGTCATCCCCCGCAACGTCCGCATCAGCGAGGCCCCCAGCTTCGGCCAGCCCGTCGTCTTCTACGATCCCGCCAGCCGCGGCGCCGAGGCCTACCGCGCCTTCGCCGCCGAGTTCGCCCGCCGCACCGCACCCGCCGTCCACACCTCGTAGAGCCGGAGGCGCCATGACCCTCCCCTACTGCCTCAACATCCACCCCGGCGAGACCCTCGCCGACATCCGCGACGCCATCGTGCGCCACGCCCTCGCCGTCAAGGCCCGCGTCTCGCCCGACGCCCCCTACCCCCTCGGCCTGCGCCTCTCCGCCGCCGCCGCCCGCGAACTCGCCGAGCCCCCCGCCCTCGACGCCTTCAAGGACCTCCTCGCCCGCCACGACCTCTTCGTCACCGGCGTCAACGGCTTCCCCTACGGCACCTTCCACAACACCGCCGTCAAGACCGCCGTCTACCAGCCCGACTGGGCCACACAGGAGCGTCTCGCCTACACCGCCCGCCTCGCCACCCTCCTCGCCGCCCTCCTCCCCGAAGGCCGCGCCGGCAACATCTCCACCGTCCCCCTCGGCTACAAGGCCGCCGCCGCCTCCTCCCCCGCCGTCCGCGTCCGCCAGCTCGCCGTCATGGCCGAATTCCTCCACGACCTCCGCCAGAAGACCGGCCGCGAGATCATCCTCGCCCTCGAACCCGAACCCGACTGCCTCCTCGAAGACACCCGCGACGCCGTCGCCTGGTTCGAAGACGAGCTCCTCCACGAGGGCGTCCGCTGGCTCAGCGCCAACCGCCGCCGCCACCCCGCCGAAGCCGAAGCCCTCCTCCGCGCCCACATCGGCATCTGCCTCGACACCTGCCACTTCTCCGTCGCCTTCGAAGACCCCCTCGCCGCCCTCTTCCGCTTCGAGAGCGCCTGCATCCGCGTCGCCCGCGTCCAGCTCAGCGCCGCCATCCGCGCCACCGTCTCCGACGCCTCCCTCGCCCGTCTCCACGCCTTCATCGACCCCGTCTACCTCCACCAGACCAAGCTCCGCCTCCCGCGCGGCCGCGTCCTCGCCCTCCCCGACCTCACCCCCGAGACCCTCGCCCTCGCCCGCCAGCACCCCGGCTGCGAACTCCGCACCCACTTCCACGTCCCCCTCTTCTTCGACGGCGACGGCACCCTCGCCTCCACCAACGCCGACCTCACCCCCGACTTCTTCGCCCACGTCCTGCGGCAGGACTACCCCCTCGAAACCGAAACCTACACCTTCGGCGTCCTCCCCCCCGACCTCC
>Ga0208244_100647_pt1 | contig 29038 bp, 25 predicted proteins | sample SubbioCR12Aug_5A_FD_184828 | JGI IMG/M metagenome (GOLD analysis project Ga0208244, IMG submission 184828) | Serpentinite rock and fluid subsurface biosphere microbial communities from McLaughlin Reserve, California, USA - CR12Aug_5A (SPAdes) | ecosystem: Environmental > Terrestrial > Deep...
AAATCGACCTGGCGCCCGGTGAATTCCGTGAACATGGCCGCCGCAGCCGGGCCGCGCGCCGAGCCGAGCAGGGTGATGATGCTGCCCGCGCCGGCCGACCAGGCCATGCCGATGAACAGCGCCTTGCCGAAGTTGGAGGAGCCCGAATCATCCTTGTAGAGCGCCATGATGGCGAGCAGGATCGGGAACATGGTCGCGGCGACGGCCGTGTGCGCCATCACATGGGCGAGCAGCGCGGTGATGACCATGCTGCCGAGGAGGATGGTGCGTGTGTTCTCGCCGACCACTGCCAGCATCTTGTAGGCGATGCGCCTGGTCAGGCCGGTCTTGGTGAAGGCCATGCCGATGACCATCGAGCCGAAGATGAACATCACCGAAGGGTCCATGAAATCGCGGAAGGCCTCCTTGGCCGGGCGGATCATGAACAGCGCCTGGAAGACGCCGATGGCGATGGCGGTGACACCGATCGGAATGACCTCGAACACCCACCAGATGCCGGCCATGAGGAACAGGCCGATGGCGGCCTTGCCCTCGTGCGAGAGAACGAATTCCTTGCCGCCGGGGTCGATGGCGACGCCCCAGGGAGGCGAGAAATACACCAGCAGGAAGATGGCCAGGCCGCCGAGCAGGGCGGTCCACTTTTTCCAGTCGAAGGGCGTGACTGCGACTTCGAGGGTGACGGATTGATCGCTCATTGCGGTGTACTCTCCGCGAGAACGGCGGCGGCGGCGATAGCCAGTACATCGGCGATGCGCAGCACGCCGACGATGCGCCCGTTTTCCGCGACCGGGATGACGTTGAAGTCGGAAGTGGCGAAGCGGTAGATCGCCAGAGTCATCGGCGCGTCGGGGGAAAGCGGGGCGGCAACGGGTTGAAGGTGGTCGCCAACGCGTTCCTCGGCGGCCCTGCGGCAATGCGCAGCACTGTCTTCCTGCCACAGCAGGGCGAGGGGGCTCAGGTTGGTATCGATGCCCTCGGCCGCGGCGGGTACGTGCACGAGGTATTCGGGCAACAGGGCGCGCAGCAAATTATGCAGGCTGACCTTGCCGACCAGATGGTGCGCCCGATCGAAGACCAGCACGCTGCGGAACTGTTCCGCCGCTTCGTATTTTTCCTTGAGCATGCGGAAGACGTCGCGCAGGGGCGCATCAGCGTCGATGTGGGGATAGCTTTCGAGCGGGCGCATGTGCGCGCCGACGGTTCCGGAAACGGGCATGATAGCCTCCTCGATACAGGATCAGTCGTGCAGGGGGATGGTGCTCATGGAGTCGCGGCGCGCCGGGGGCTTGAGCGGATCGTCCTCGTCCGCGTGTTCCGGGCGCGCATAGATGGCTGCAAGCGCCTCGTCGGCCGTGGCAAAGAAGCGCCTCTCACCGATCATTTTCCTCAGGCCGGTGGCCTGCATGACGTCGTGCACCTGCTTCTTCAGGCCGGAGAACAGCACGACGATGCCGTTTTCGTTGAGCCGTTCGACGAGGTGGTGGATCACCTCCTCGCCGGAGGCGTCGATGTCGTTGATGCCGTCGCCGACGATCAGCACGTAGGGCGCCTCGGGGTTCTCCGCCACCGCGTTCAGTACCGCGTCCTCGAAATAGGAGACGTTGGCGAAGTAGAGCCGGCCGTCGAAGCGGATCGCCGTCACCACGTCGGAGGCCGGCAATTTGTTGACCGTGGCGTCGCGCAACGTGCCGTCGGGCATGCGGCCGAGCACCGCCACGCGCGGCTTCATCGTGCTGTAGAGGTGCAGCAGGATGGCGAGCACGGCGCCGATCATGATGCCCTTGTCGAGATGCGGCGCGGCGACCAGCGTGGCGACGAAGGTGACCAGCGCCGTGATGCCGTCGGCGCGGCTGGCTTTCCAGGTGTGCTTGAGCGCATCCGGCGTGACCAGGCTGGTGACGGCGAGCAGGATGATCACCGCCAGCACGGCCTTGGGCAGGTGGTAGAGCCAGGGCGTGAGGAAGAGCAGGGTGACGGCGACGAAGAGGCCGTTGAAGACCATGGCGAAGCCGGTCTTCGCTCCCGCCTGCAGGTTGATCGCCGAGCCGGTGAACGAGCCGCAGGCCGGATAGGCCTGGAAGAAGGCGCCGCCGATGTTGGCGATGCCCTGGCCGATGAGTTCCTGGTTCGGGTCGATCTTGTCCTTGGTCTTGGCGGCCATCGCCTTCGCCATCGAGATCGATTCCATGAAGGCGACCAGCGCGATGATGAGCGCGGCAGACAACAGCGACATGATTGCGTCGAGGCCCAGCGGCGGGATGCGGAAACCGGGCAGGCCGGCGGGGATGTTGCCCACCACGTCGCCGCCGCCCGACAGCTTCAGTTCGCCCTGCTCGATCCGCTTGATGTGCCAGCGGCGGCCATCGGTTGCGCTGCCGGCCGGTACCGCACTCTCGAGATGGAGCGGCGCGGCTTCCTGCTCGGGCGCCTTGGCGCGCTCGAAGTGGATGCGGCGCAGCCGGTTCATCCGTTCGCCGTTGATGTTCTCCGCACCGGCCAGTTCGATGCGCATCAGGTCGATCTGGTGGTCGAGGTTCACCGCAGTGCGTTCCTCGTGCGCTTTCTCGGCCTGGCGCAGGTGCGCGGCGCGGCCGGCAATCGCCTTGTTGAGCAGGGCGATCTGGGCATCGGTCTCGATGTAGCCGGTCACCAGCGCGCGGATGGCGGGATCGGCGATTTCGTCGGCCGTGGCCTTCGCCTTGTGCTCGAAGCCGACGAAATAACTGATCAGCGTCGTGATGACCACGGCAACCAGCACGCTGGGTTTGGACAGCGGCTTGAACTTCTTGAGCCCGAGCATCAGGGCGAGCGCGAAGACCGACATGGCCAGCGTCGGCAGGTGGGTCTGCGGCAGGTAGCTCATCATCGCCCAGATGTCCTTGAGGAAGGAATCGCTGCGCCCCTTGGGAATGCCGAGCAGCATGTCGAGCTGCGAGAGGGCGATGATGATCGCCGCCGCGTTCATGAAGCCGAGGATCACCGGGTGCGAGACGAAGTTCACGATGGTGCCGAGCTTGAGTGCGCCGAGCGCGAACTGGATGATGCCGACCATCAGCGCGAGCAGCAGGGCGAGGCCGACGAATTCGTCGCTGAACGGCACCGCGAGCGGAGCGATGGCCGCCGCGGTCATCAGCGAGACGATGGCCACCGGGCCGGTGGCGAGCTGGCGCGACGAGCCCCACAGCGCACCGAGGATCGCCGGCACCAGCGCCACGTAGAGGCCGTAATACACCGGCAGGCCGGACAACTGCGCGTAGGCCATCGCCTTGGGCACCAGCACCAGGGCGCCGGTGATGCCGGCGATCAGGTCGCCGCGCAGGATGAGGGAATTGACTGGAAACCAGGCGATGAACGGAAAGAAGCGCAACAGCAGCTTGTTGGCGAGCATGGGAGGTTCTTGACCGCGATAAGGCGTTTTGCCGGAATGATGCAGATTACATCAGCGGCATTGCAAAATGTAACGATGAATTGTATCGCCTCGCGGGAATCCGCTGGCTAGATAAGCATTATGCGAGTATCACCGCCGTCTATTTGTGGCGGAACACCCGGCCGGCTACCGCGTCGCCGACTTCATGCGCGCCGGCGGCGTCATGACGTTGCCGTTCCTGGCGGTGCTGATGGCGACGATGAATCTGTTCCTGTGACGCCCAGCGCGCGCGCCGCCGCTGCCAGGCCGGCCAGGCGCGTGGGCAGGTTGTGGCCGGCAGGAAGCTGCGCCAGCACGCCGTGTTTCTCCAGCATCCCCATGACCTGTGCCGTCTTCCCCGTGACGAAAACGGCGCGCCCGCTGCCCTGGGCGCGCTGGATCATGTCCTCGATCGAGCGCGTGGTGGTGTAGTCGATGCTGGGCACGTCGGACAGATCCAGCACCAGGGCGTCGTATTCGTCGAAGGCGGCCAGCCGCCGCACCATGTCCTTGGCGGCGCCGAAGCTCATCGGCCCGCCCAGGTGGTAGAGCAGGATGCGGCCGCCGCCAGCGGCGAGCAGCGCGCGCTCGACGTCCGTCAGGGGCGACTCTTCGTGCGGGTCGGTGATCGCGGTGATGCTGGCGAGCTGCAGGTCAGTGACGCGCTTCATGAGCACCAGGCTCGCCATGATCATGCCCACCGCCACCGCGGTGATGAGATCGACGAACACGGTGAGGAAGAACACCGTCAGCATCGTCGCCGTGCCGGCGAGGGAAACATGGCGCATGCGGCGCAGAAAATCCCAGTCGATGATGTCGGTGCCGACCTTCACCAGGATGCCGGCCAGCACCGCGTGCGGCACGAAGCGCGCCAGCGCGCCGGCCCCGAGCACTACCGCCAGCAGCGCGACGGCGTGCACCATGCCGGAGATCGGCGTCAGTCCGCCGGCGCGCACGTTGACCACGGTGCGCATGGTGGCGCCGGCGCCGGGCAGGCCGCCGAACAGGCCCGAGACGGCGTTGCCGATGCCCTGTCCGATCAACTCGCGGTCGGAAGCGTGATAGCTGCGCGTGATGTTGTCCGCCACCAGCGAAGTGAGCAGCGAGTCGACCGATCCCAGCACCGCCAGCATCAGCGCCGACTTGATCATGTCGGCCGCCAGTGCGATGTCGACGTGCGGGAACTGGAGCGACGGCAGGCCGCCGGGTATGTCGCCGAGAATGCTGGCCTGGCCGAGGAAGTACAGGGTCTTGCCGTCGATTTCCCGCGCGATGACGTTTCCGCCGGTGACGAGATAGAGGCCGAGGCTGCCGGCGATCAGCGCCAGCAGCGGTGCCGGCAGGATCCGGTTGAGCCGCTTCGGCCAAAGGTAGACCAGCAGCAGCGTGACGCCGCCCAGGATGGCGGCGTCCGGCGCGACATGCGAGAGGGCCTGCGACAGGCCGCGCGCCGCTTCGAGCGGGCCGGCGGTACCAGGCTGGCCGAGCAGCGGCGCCAGTTGCAGCAGGATGATGATGACGCCGACGCCTGTCATGAAGCCGGAAATCACCGGCGCCGGTACCAGGTTGATGTATTTCCCCAGCTTGAGATAACCGAACAGTATCTGGAAGCCGCCGCCCAGCATCACGACGGTGAACGCCAGTGCGGCGCCCTTGGCGGGATCTTCCGGGAACAGGCCGGTGTACTGCGTGAATACAGCGGCCATCACCACGGTCATCGGCCCGGTCGGTCCCGATACCTGCGCCGGCGTGCCGCCGAACAGCGCGGCAAACAGGCCGACGCAGATGGCGCCGTAGAGACCTGCCACCGGACCGACGCCGGAGGCGACGCCGAAGGCCAGCGCCAGCGGCAGCGCCACCACCGCGGCGGTGATGCCGCCGAAGAGGTCTCCGCGCAGGTTGTCGAAGCGCAGGCCGTGAATCAGGCCGGACAGCCTGAGGAACGAAGGGTGCATGCGAGCTTGACGGGACTCATGTGTTGCACATTGTACACGGCGTCGTTTTCATGCTGACCGCCACGGCGCCCAGTCCGCTACATTTCCTGAATCGTTTCGAGCGAACGCGATCGCCAGTCCAGCACGGCGGTGCGCATGAACATCTTGGCGGCGAGTTCCGGGAAATCGCGACGGATGACATCGGCCGCGAAGCCGGAGAGGAAGCGCGATTTCAGTTCCGCACGCGCCCGGTCGACGCCGATCTCGTCGTAGGGCGCCGAAGCGAGCAGGAGAAAGCCGTCGTCCGGCGTGCGTCCGGCCTGCATGTTGGCGCTGATGATGCCGGCCGCCTTGTGGATCGGGTCGGCCAGGTTGGGGCTGTAGGGGCCGATGATGAGGGCGACGTTCGGCGTGTGCAGGAAGTCGAAGCCGCGCCCCAGGCAGATCATCCATTCGCGATGCTCGATGTCGAGCGCGCGCGAGGTCTGCCGCACCTCGGCGATGCGCGCCAGGTTGCCCTCCAGCAGCGGCAGCAGGTCTTCGCGGATCTGCTCCGGCATGTCCGGATACAGCGCGGCCAGGCGCTGCACAAGAGAGGACCGCTCGCCGGGGGCGAGGGCCGACAGGTCGAGCTTCTCGCCGTTGCGGCCGTGCAGGATCAGGGCGTCCTCGTCGGTCTCGAATCCGCACACCAGCGGATAGACCGTGCCGTGCCCGCTGCCGAAAATGTGCTCGATCTGGCGCTGGATGGCGTAGGTGTGCTCGGTCGCCGCTCCGGTGTCGTAGTCGAAGCCGGCGCAGCCGCGCTGCGGATCGCCCTTGGAATAATGGTAGGTGATGAGCATCAGCACCCGCCGGCCCTGGCCGACCATGCGCTGCACATAATGCGCGAGCACCTCACCCAGGTGCGGCCAGCCGAGGTCGAACATGCCGCCCAGGTTGCGGAAGGGCTGGATGATGCCGGGCGGCGTGTGCGTCGCCACCGACAGGTTGATCCGCCCGTCCATGCATTTCAGCGCAGCGATGGCCGTCGGATGCTCGACCAGGTAGCGGCTGCGCGCCAGCCACGCCTCCGGTCCGGAGAAAGCCTCCGAATGCCGCCGTGCGAGATCGAACAGCCAGGTAATGCGTTCGTCGATTGACTTGCTGTGAATGGCCACGTCGTTCCTCCCGGTGCAGGAGCGTAACGGGAGGCGCTGCGCCACGCAAGCGGGCGTGCTTATCCCGCCATCAAAGCAGTCCGGTTGCCAGCCCGGCGCCGGCCCTTACCAACATCGCCACCCGGACGACCTTCGGCGACGCCCTTTTGGGCAGGCGCCCGCCGTGTTGCGGAGGCTGACTTTGCCGGGGGGCCGTGCTGAGTTGATTTAGTGCAAAGATCGCTCGGAATTTGACCAAGCCCCCTTTGTGAAATCGGAAACCGCTTGTATCATCGCGCGACTTTTGACGGCGCCCGCATGGATTCGGCCGGCCGCGAGATTTTCGGCTTTCAATTATTCCCGCTTAAAGGAGGACCGCATTGATGAACGCCAACGAGACTCTCCCGGCCGATCCGGCCAAGGAGCTATCGGCTGAATGTCCGGTGCCGCCGGCGTCGGCGGAGCCCGCCGCCAGCGCCCTGAAGACTTCGCGCCGCGACTTCCTCAAGGCCGGCGGCATGCTGAGCCTGTCCTCGCTGATGGGCACCGGGGCGCTGATGGCCCAGTCCGGGGACGCCCACGCGGCGGCCGAATGGGCCGAGCACTTCCAGAAGAACTACCGCCTGATGACGCCCGAGGAGAAGAACGAGGCGCGCCTCCGGCTGGAACGGCGCCATTCCCGGGAATACGGCAAGAAGGTCACGGTCGATATCACGGACGCCCAGCCCGGCATGCTCATGGGCTACGCCCTCAACATCCGCAAGTGCATCGGCTGCCGCCGCTGCGTGCATGCCTGCGTCGCCGAGAATAACCAGTCGCGCGGCACGAAGCCCGGCGAGAAGATCGAGTGGATCCAGGTGCTGCGCATGGAGCGCGGCAAGTTCGAAGCCGACAAGATGAACCACGGCTATCCCGAGGGGCTCGGCATCCAGGTCGGCGGCAACGCCTACACCCCGGCCGGCCAGGTGCTCGAGGGCCAGTACCACTACAACCCCGAGGCGGTGCCGGAGAAGGACGCCACCTACATGCCGATCGCCTGCATGCAGTGCGAGAAGCCGCCCTGCGTCAAGGTCTGCCCGGTGCGCACGACCTACCGCGAGGCCGACGGCCCGGTGGTGATCGATTACAACTGGTGCATCGGCTGCCGCATGTGCATGGGCGCCTGCCCCTACTGGGCGCGCCGCATCAACCTGACCAGCCCGGTGCTGCCGAAGGAAGAAATGAACCCGGTGACGCACTACCTCGGCAACCGCCCGCGCATGCGCGGCGTCGTCGAGAAGTGCCACTGGTGCCTGCAGCGCAGCCGCCACAACCGCTACCCGGCCTGCGTCGAGGTCTGCCCGGTCGGCGCGCGCAAGTTCGGCAACCTGCTCGACCCGGAAAGCGAAGTGAGCAAGATTCTCGAGCGGAAGAACGTCTTCCGCCTCAAGGCCGAGCTCAACACCTTCCCGAAATTCTTCTACTTCTACGATTGAGGAGCGAGCCGTGCAACTGACCAGTTTCGCTGCCGACTACACCCGATACGTCCTCAAGGGCGGCACCAAGTTCTACGCCTGGATGGGCTCCCTCGCCGTGCTCATCATGGGCATGATGTACGTGTTCTACCTGCAGAACACCGAAGGCCTCATCGTCACCGGCATGACCAGCCAGATCCACGACGGCCTCTATTTCGCCAACCTGGTCTTCCTCGTCGGCGTCGCCGCCGGGGCGGTGACCATCGTCTTCCCGGCGTATGTCTACCACCACGAGGGCATGCACAAGGTGACGGTGCTGGGCGAGATGCTGGCGATCTCCGCCGTGATCATGGTGACGATGTTCGTCTTCGCCCACATGGGGCGGCCGGACCGCCTCTGGCACATGCTCCCGCTCATCGGCATCTACAACTTCCCGCACTCGATGCTCGGCTGGGACGTGCTGGTGCTCACCGGCTACCTGATCCTGAACGCCATCTGCGGCTTCTACTACCTGTGGGTGAAATACACGGGCGGGGAGATCAACAGGAAGTTCTTCATGCCGCTGGTGTACATCTCGATCGTCTGGGCGCTGTCCATCCACACCGTGACGGCCTTCCTCATCTCGACCATGCCGGCGCGCCCGATGTGGTTCCACAGCATGATGCCGATCCGCTTCATCGCCACCGCCTTCGCGGCGGGCCCCTGCCTGATCATCCTGGCCTTCCTCATCATCCGCAACAACACCAAGTTCTGGATCGAGGACAGCGCGATAAAGCTGTTGACGACCATCGTCACCTGGTGCTTAGGGATAGCACTGTTCCTCACCATGTCGGAGATCGTCGTCGAGCTGTATGCCCGCACCGAGCACGCCAACGGTCTCTACTACCTGATGTTCGGCCTGCACGGCCTGACCAATCTGGTGCCGTGGTTCTGGGGCGCGGTGATCCTGATGGTCGCCTCCTTCGTGCTGTTCCTGATTCCGGCCTTCCGCAACAACATGAAGCTGCTGCCGATCCCCTGCGTCATGGCCTTCGCCGGCATCTGGATCGAGAAGGGCATGGGCCTGATCGTCCCCGGTTTCATCCCGACCCCGATCGGCGAGGTGACCGAGTACTACCCGACCTTCGTCGAGTGGCTGCTGACCCTCGGCATCTGGGCCTTCGGCTTCTTCATCCTGACCATCCTGCTCAAGGGCGCCATCGGCATCCTGCAGGGCGAGATCAAGTACGGCGCGGCGAAGTGAGGCAACGATCATGAAAAAACTTGCTATTTACACATTGGTTCTCGCCTTCTGCGGCAGCGCGTTCTACGCCGTTTCCGCCGCGGAAAAGGCGGCAGCACCGGCTGAACCGGCAAAGCAGGAGGCCGCGAAAGAGCCGCTCGTCTGTTTCGAAAGCCGCAAGGGCGCCTCCGAGGTCACCCAGCAGGACATCAAGCCGGGCTGGCCCAACGTCAAGTGCTCGCCGACCACCGGCGCCGCGCTCTGGTACGGAGACCCCTACGAGGGCACCGTGCCGATGGGCAAGATGCCCGGGATGGAAAAGCTTCCCGAGGGGCATGCCGTGGTCAAGCCGCGCTCGGAGAAGCTGGCGCTGATGCCGATGTGCGGCACCGCCTGCCACAACGGCGTGGGTCCCACAGCCAATCCGCCCAAGCTGCCGAAGGACAAGAAGCCGGCGCCGATCCCGACCATGGGAGCGATGGTGCCCGACCTCGCGAACTTCCAGCACGGCCGCGGCCGCATCTGGTGCATGGACTGCCACCACACGACCCAGCGCAACAAGCTGGTCGACCACTTCGGCGACCCGGTCAGCTTCGACCAGCCGCAGATCCTGTGCGGCAAGTGCCACGGCGACAAGCTGCGCGACTGGCGCGACGGCATCCACGGCAAGCGCATCGGCGAGTTCGTCAGCACCGGCAAGAAGCGCTGGTTCACCTGCACCGAGTGCCACAACCCGCACAACGTGCAGGACGGCGAGCGCAACCGCGGCTTCGTCCAGTTGCAGCCCGAGCCCTCGCCCCAGCTGCCCAAGGGCATGAAGGATGCGAAGCACGAGAAGCTGCATCCGATTCCGCACTGATGTCCCGCTGATGTCGGATGTGCCCGAGAAACCGGCCAGGGGCGACCCCGCGTGGGTCGCCCCCGCCCTGACGCGCGAGGAACAGACCCGCAGCGTCGGCAAGACGCCGGTCTTCTTCGGCCCGCCGCTGGCCATCCTCACCGACGGCCAGAAGAACACCATGGAGATCAGCGGCAAGCTCAACCGCACGGCGGAGCGCTACCTGGAAATCCAGCGGCACCACGGCCTCGATCTCTCGGAGCCGGAGCGCCAGTGCATCGCCCACATCTGCCACATCGGCTTCATGTCGCCGCTGGAAATCCGCGAACTGCCCTTCGAGGTCAGCCTGAGCAAGTTCGAATGCGAAGGGCTGGACAAGGCGGCGCTGGCGAAAAGGCTCGAAGCAGCCGGCTTCGCCGACCTCGTCGCCGTCGTCGAGTCGCTGGGCTTCTGATCGTGCGGGTGCAATGGGAGCCGCGCCACGCCGTGGGGAATGCATCCCTCGACGATCAGCACCGGACCCTCCTGACGCACTGCAATGCCCTGGCCGATTGCATCGACGAAGCCGGTGCGGAAGACGAGCGGCGCTTCGACGCAATCTTCAATGAACTGATGATCCTCGCGCGCGAACACTTCGCCGCCGAGGAGGCGCTGCTCGCGGGCTGCGGCTATCCCGGACTCGATGATTGCCGCAGCGAGTGCGAGGAGTTCGATTACCTTGCGGACGAAATCATCACCACCGAGAATTTCGACCGGCACGAGCTGCAGGCTTTCCTGGCCCTGTGGTGGACCGGGCACATCCTCGGCGCCGCCGGCAACCACCGCGCCTTCCTCGAACAGCCGGCCGCCTGAGGCGGGGGCCGTCCAGGTTCAGAGCATGCCGGCCGCCAGTCCGGCGCCGACCGCGACCATCATCGCCGTCGCCGTGTTCGCGCGCGGCGCGCATGAACATCAGCATCTGGCCGCGATCCACCCCGATCTCGCACACCTCGAGCGGCCTGCCCAGTCGCGCCGCCTCCTCGCGCAGCAGGTGGTACATGAACCAGTAGCGCTGCGCGCGGAAGGGGAGCGCCTTGCGCTTGGCCGCCTCCGGCATGCCGAATTCCGGCCGGCGCAGCAGCGCGCTGTCGCGCACGAGGGCGGTGTCCCAGCAGGCGGCTTGCATGCGGTGCTCCATCGTGGAAGAGGGAGTCCATGCTAGGCGTGAAGGCATCAGGAATTCGCCCGGCAATGGTCAAGAAAACGTCAGGACGAAGGGCTTCCTGTCGCAGGCTGTTCCTTCTGCGGAATCGCGAGGGCAGGTGACCTTGACATGGAGCGCCGCGCCGGCTGCCGGCGCGATAAAAAAACGGGACCCGCCCTCAGGCGGAGTCCCGGAACACGGAGACGAGGAGGAGGGGATTCTCCGTGTTGCTGCTTCATGCGCAGCGCCGCCTTTCAGCGCTGCACCACTTTCTCCGGCGATCCCGTCACCGCCTTGATCGCCTGCGAGAAGGCCGGGGTGAGCGGCGCTTCGTTGTGCACCAGGTTGTAGTGGCAGGCGATGCAGTTGGTTTTGCCCTTCTTCACCGCATCCTCGTGCGCCCGCTCGCCGCGCTTGCGCGTCGGCGCGATGGCTTCCATCTTGTGGCACTCGCGGCAGGTGTGGCTGTCCTCGTCGAGTATTTTCAGCCGTGCCTTTTCCGCCATGCGCGTGCGCCGCGCCTCGAACACCTCGGGCCGCGTCCAGTCGTGGCTGAATTCGGCGATGAGATCGTGCGTGCCCATGGCGTGGTCCCACACCGCCGGCCAGAAGCGCTTGGCGACGTGGCACTGGCCGCATTCCGGCCGCGCACCGGAGGCGTTGGTGTAGTGCTTCGACTTCTTGTATTCCTCGTAGACGTAGGCGTTCATCGAGTGGCAGGAGACGCAGAACTTGGTCGAGTTGCCCTGGATGTTGAGTTCTTCCGCGGCGACGAATGAGAGGCCCAGCGCGACGACGATGCCGACGATCGCCAGCCCCCCGCGCAAGGGGCTGGCGAAGAAGTCGTGCAGGTCCTGCCACAGCCGCCGCACGATGGCGCGCGACCCCTTGGCGCGCGCGGCCTTCGGCTTGCCGTGGCCTTCCTCGTGCTTCACGTCCTCACTTGAGTTCGACGGCATTGACGTGGCCATCCTTCTTGCCGAGCGAGAGCTTGAGCGGCATGCTCACGTGGTGGAAGCGCGTGGTGACGCTGTCGTCGTGCACCGCGAAGCCCACCGGATAGGTCTGGCCGACTGCAAGCGCGATGTCGTCCTTCTGCCTGGTGTCGAGCTTGCGCCACACATACATGGTCCACACACCGTTGGCCCAGGAGCCGCTGGCGTTGAGGTCGTCGGCCGAGCCGTCGGTCTTCGTGTTGAGGATGAAGCCGGGCAGCACGTCGCCGTCCTTCACCTTGGCCGCATCGAAGGGGATGCTGTTGGTGTTGTCCAGCTTCGGCGCCTTCGGGTCGCGGAACTGCGCCTCGGTCAGCGCTACACGGCCAGAGTTCTTGGCCGGGTCGAACATGAACTTCGGTTCTTTCTTGGCGCCGTCCCAGTTGCTGTCGAAGGGTTTCTTGCCGGAATCGAAGTTGCGGTACTGGAAGACGTAGGAGTCGTCGGCCTTGCCCACCGGCAGCGAGCGGTAGGCGCGCGCCTGCCACAGGTCGAGGAAGGCGCCCTTGGCCATCAGCGCGTCGAGCGCGGCCTTGTCCTTGAGCTTGTCCCAGCCGCCGGCATCGTCGATGACGGTGCGCGTCTCGGGCAGGTACTTGCGGATGTCGCTCTTCTTCATGCCGTCCTTGCCGAGTACCGGATGGGCTTCCACCTGCTCCTTGGTCGGCTCGTTGGGCGTATCGCGCATGGAGTTGTGGCAGGTGACCCAGCAGCCCTGGGTCTCGAAGCCGGCGACGCTGCCCTTGTTGTCGCCGAGTATCACGTTGAAGCGGTCTTCATACGAGGGCTTGGCGGCGCCGTCCTTGACATCCTTGTTGGTGCGGTTGTCGCCGTAGGTGACCCACTTGCCGCCCTTGAAGGCCTTGTAGTTGTGGAAGGCGCCGGCTTCCTTGGCCTGGGTCGGCCAGCTCGCCTTGAGGTAGAAGTACTCCTTGTCGTAGGCGGCCTGCACGGTCAGTTTTATCGCACCCGGCTTGCCGGCGATGGGGTTGGGCTCCAGGCTCTTGCTGGCGAGAACGTTCTTGCCGAGGTCGGCTTCCTCGCCTTCATGGCAGGCGAGGCAGTGCTTGCCTTCGTTGACGCCGGTGGCGCCGGCCTTGTGCGCGGCGCTCTTCATCCAGTTCTGGGTGCCCTGGCCGGGATAGAAGAGGGTGATCTCGGTTTTCGGCACGCCGTCCCACTTCAGCTTGGTGGCGTCGGCGGCCAGCGCCGTGCCGGAAGCGGCGAGGGCCAGGCCGGTCATCGCCGTGAGGGTGATTTTCTTCTGCATGCTTGCTCCTCCTTTGAGTTCTGCCCGAAGCGGGCCGTGACAAAGGAATTGCAAGTGGCGTGCCCGATCATCTTGTGCGGCGCACACTCGATGAAACAATGCGTTGCGGAAAAGAATGTTGCGGAAGAACTATTCTGATTGTTCCGATGCCGTGACAGTCGTCACGATTCCATGACAAGCCCCAGCCGTTTGATGTGGGCGTAGAAGTTCTGCCGCGCGATGCCGGACATGCGCGCCGCTTCGGAGACATTGCCGCCGGCGGCAGCGAGCAGGCCGGCGAAATACTCGCGCTCGAACACCTCGCGCGCTTCGCGGAAGGGCGCTGCCGGTGCTTGGGCGCTGGCTGCCGCGGCGGTCGCGCCGAGACCGAGGTCGGCCGGACTGACCGGCCCGGCGGCCTTCACCGCCACGGCACGCTCCACCGCATGCTGCAGCTCGCGCACATTGCCGGCCCATTCGGCGCCTTCCAGCGCGGCGAAGGCTTCCGGCGTGAGCGGGCCGACTTCCTTGCCGAACTTGGCGTTGAAGTGGTCGAGGAAATAGAGCGCCAGCGGCAGGATGTCCTCCGGCCGCTCGCGCAGCGGCGGCACGCGCAGCGCGACGACGTTGATGCGGTAGAAGAGGTCGGCGCGGAAGCGCCCGGCCTTGGTTTCCGCATCGAGGGACTTGTTGGTGGCGAGGATCAGGCGGAAGTCGCTGGCGCGCGCTTTGGTGCTGCCGAGGCGCACGAACTTCCGCTCCTGCAGCACGCGCAGCAGGCTGGCCTGCAGCTTCGGGCTCATGTCGGCGATCTCGTCGAGGAACAGTGTGCCGCCGTGGGCTTCCTCGAAATAGCCTGGCGTGGTTTTTGCCGCGCCGGTGAAGGCGCCCTTCTCGTAGCCGAACAGGGTGCTCTCCAGCAGCGTCTCCGACAGCGCGGCGCAGTTGACCTCCAGCAGCGGCCCGCGGGCGCGGGAGGAAAGGCCATGGATCAGTTTGGCGAAGAGCTCCTTGCCGGTGCCGCTCTCGCCCTCGATCAGCACCGTGGTGTCGAGCGGCGCCACCTGGCACGCCTGCATCAGCAGCCCCTCGATGACGGCGGAGCGGCCGATGATGACCGGGCCGTCGCGGCGCGCATCGAGGTCCTCGCGCAGCGCGTCGATCTCGCGGTAGGCGCGGTCCATCTCCAGCGCCTTGCCGATCACCGCGTCGAGCTCCTCCGGGTTCTCGAAGGGCTTGGTGAGATAGTCGAAGAGGCCCTGGCGCACGGCACGCACGGCATCCTTCACTTCGGCGAAGCCGGTGATCAGCAGCGCCACCTGGTTCGGCCGCTCGCGGCGCATCTCGGCGAAGAAGTCGAGGCCGTTGCCGTCGGGCAGGCGCTGGTCGAGGATGACCAGGTTGAAGTCGGTCTGGCGGAAGGCCGCCCGCGCCTGGGCCAGATTGACGGCGATGGTCAGCTCGACCGCCCGCCCGCGCAGCAGGTCGTCGATCAGGCTGCGCGTGAAGGGATCGTCGTCAACCAGCAGGATCTTCGGTTTCATTGCCTTCCTTGTTGTTGGGCAGCCAGATGACGAAGCGCGCGCCGCCGCCGGAATTGTCCCCGGCGCGGATGACGCCGCCGTGCTGCACGACGATGTGCTGCGCCACCGACAGGCCGAGGCCGGTGCCGCCCGGCCGCGTGCTGAAGAAGGGCGTGAACAGTTTCTTCGCCGCCTCGGGCGGGAGGCCCGGCCCATGGTCGGCCACCGCCAGTTCCCAGCCTTCGAGTCCTTCGCGTTGCGCAGGCGCCAGCTCCACTGCGATCGGTCCCTTCGGGTCGGCCTGGGCGGCATTATGGATCAGGTTGAAGAGGGCATGGCGCAGCAGCACCGGGTCGGCCTGGATCGTGCATTCCTCTTCGTCTTCCGGCGCGGCGAAATCGATTTCCGGCTGTTCGCCCACGGTCTGGCGGAAGAAGGCGATGGTCTCGCGCGCGAGCGCCGCCAGGTCCGTCGCCTGCGGTTCGGAATGCGACATGCGGGTGAAGTCCAGCATGCGCCGGACGAAGCCGCTGCAGTGCTCGCCGGCCTGGCGGATCTCGCCGAGCAGTTCCTTCACGCGTTGCGGGTTGTCCGTCTGCTTTTCGGCACGCTGCGCCAGATTGATGACGCCGACCAGCGGGTTGTTGAACTGGTGGGCGATCTCGCCGACCATCTGCCCCATGGCCGAGAGCTTCTCCATCTGCACGATGCGCTCGTGCTCGCTGGAGAGCCGGGCGAACCTGCTTTCCGCCGCGCGCTGGCGGCGGTACACCGAGCGGAACAGCCAGTAGAGCGCGGCGAAGAGCAGCGCACCGCCGAGGCCGCTCACCAGCCACAGCAGGGCGAGGCCGCGGCGGATGGTGAAGTTGAGCTCCTTCGCCGAGCGGTAGAGCGAGACGGCGCCCGCCGCAGGCTCGCCTTTGCTGCCCGCGCGGACGATGCGGAAAGGCACGTAGAACTCGATCAGTTCCTGTTCGGGCAGGCCCTCGTCTGCGTGCGAGGGACGGTCGGCGGGGTTCACGACGGCGCGCGTCTCGCCATGGAGGGCGCCGCCGAGGTCGTGCTCGTGGGCCGTGACGTGCTTGCCGACCAGCTTCGGCGCGTCCGACCAGATGATGGTGCCGCGGCCGTCGAAGACCTTGATGCGCACCACGCCGGAGAGGTTCTTCAGGATGGCGAAGCTTTGCGCGAAGCGCGCCTGCGCGGCCGGGTCGGCGTAGCGCGCCATGTCCTCGGCGGAGAGTTCCTTCAGCGCCAGCGCCGCCACCATGTCGCGCACAATCAGCGCCTCGCGGTCGATCACCGCAGTGCGAAAGAAGCGCGCCTGCGTCTGGCTGGTGAGGGCCAGCGTGGCGATGATCAGCAGCAGGCTGACCGCGGCGAAAAGCTGCAATGGCGAGAAGCGGAGCCGCACGAATTCTTCCTCATGATTACCAATGATTCTCGGCCAACTTTGGTTGAATGACGCCGGTTTCCTGGCGCTGGAGCCAATTAGCAGGTCTCCCCCTTTGAAAAAGGGGGAACAAGGGGGATTAATGACCGAAGGAAGTCCCCGTGAGATTTCGGTGATCTGCGCACATACGGCTGCAAAATCCCCCCTCGCCCCCCTTTTCCAAAGGGGGGGAGACAGGATGCAGAGGTCTCCAGCTATGGTGGAGTTTCATGCGTAATCGGATTCTCTCCCTTGAGTTTGCGGCAAGCATACCGCAAGGGCCGTTCAGACGTGACTGAGCCAGGCCTGGTCTTCCGTCAGCAGCAGTTCGAGGTCCTTCAGGTCCATGCCCAGGACCAAGGCGTGTTCTGGAACATCGCGTCCTCCCACTCGCCCAGGGAAGCCATGCGGCGCGCCAGTTGTGCGGGCGGCAGCGCCAGCAATTCCGTCCAGCGCCGGATGTAGTGCGGACTGCAGCTGCGCTTCCTGCGCCACAGCTCGACCGCTTCCCGGGCACGCGCGATCCTGCTGCGCGCCGCGCGTGGATCGGCGGCCAGTTCCACCGCCAGGCGCAGATGCCGTTCGCGCTGGGCGTGCAGCCTTGCCTGGTGCGCCGCGCGTGCCGCCAGTCGGGCCGGGTCTGGCGTGGCGCCGGCCGAGAGCCGCGGCGACAGGTCGAGCGCGCGCAGGATGCGGTCGAGCACGTCCGTCTGTACGTGAGGCGCCTTGCCCCGCTCGACGTGCGAAAGCGTGGTCCGCGAGACGGCGGCGGCCTCGGCGAGGCGATGCTGGCTCAGACCCAGCTCGCGGCGGCGGTCACGAACGAGTTGCGGCAATTCGGCGATCAGGCTCATGGCACTGTTCAATATAATGAACAAAACACAGAATACTGAACATGCCCTGCGGCGTCAATCCTTCTGTGGCAAGTGAGGAGAGGAATTCAGCCGACGCCGAGCAGGCGCGCGATCTTCTTCAGAGGAGTGTCAGCGCACCAGGCATACAGCGCGTCGTAGACCACCATGCCGTGGCGAAGCATCTCGTGGTCATCATCGAAATTCAGGGACAGTCCCTTGGAAATCGCCAGCAGGCCGGCGGCTTCCTTGGAAAGTTGAGGCTGGCCGCACCCCAAGGGTACTTCCTGCGGGGCGCAGTCGGCGGCGCGGACGATGAGCGCGAGCTTTTTCAGCGCGGCATCGTCGAGGCCGTATTTTTCGATGAAGGCATCGAAGCTGCACTTGTCGCCGTGATGGCCGAGTTCCACGCCCGGTACGTCGTAGGGCGTGGCGTCGGTCTGGGCGGCGACTTTCATCACCTCGCCGTCCGGCACGTAAAGGAATTCCGGGCTGTCGTCGATGAAACGCGCGATCAGCCAGGGGCAGGCGATGCGGTCGATCTTCGGGCGCTCGCGCGTGATCCATTTCATGATGCCGCCTGCGCGATCAAGGTATAGCCGAGGCCCACCGCGGCGCAGGCGCCGATGACGGTCATGATGCCGATCTTGTAACGGAACAGCGCGACGCCGGCGGCGAGGCCGATCAGCGCGGAGAACCACTCGAAGGTCCCGGCGAACGGGCTGCCCTGCGTGCCCTGCGGCCACAGCACGTGCCAGGCGAAGAACACCGCCAGGTTGATGACGACGCCGACCACGGCGGCGGTGATGCCGGTGAGGGGCGAGGTGAACTTGATGTCGCCGTGGGTCGCCTCCACCAGCGGGCCGCCGACGAGGATGAAGAGGAACGAGGGCAGGAAGGTGAAGAAGGTCGCCACCGTCGCCCCCGCCGCGCCGGCGAGGAAGAGCGACTCCGCGCCGAAGATTTCCTTGGTCCAGCCGCCGACGAAGCCGACGAAGGCTACCACCATGATGAGCGGCCCCGGCGTGGTTTCGCCCAGCGCCAGGCCGTCGATCATCTGCGGGCCGGTGAGCCAGCCGTAGGTTTCCACGCCGCCCTGATAGACGTAGGGCAGCACCGCGTAGGCGCCGCCGAAGGTGAGCAGCGCCGCCTTGGTGAAGAACCAGCCCATCTGCGTCAATACACCCGCCCAGCCGCCCTGCGTCATCAGCAGCGCCATGGCGCCGAGCCAGAGGGCCAGCCCGGCGGCGCTGTAACCGATCAGCTTGCCCCAGGAGAAGCGCACCCAGGATGGCTGAGGCGTGTCGTCGTCGATGATCGCCGGGCCGAAGTGCTTGTCCGCCGCGCCGTGGCTGCCGCCGGCCTTGAATTTCTCCGGCGCTATCTGGCCGCCGACATAGCCGAGGACGGCGGCGACCAGCACGATGGCGGGGAAGGGCACGTCGAAGGCAAAGATGGCGACGAAGGCCGCCGCCGCCATCGCCCTCAGCACGCCGTTCTTCAGCGCGCGCGAGCCGATGCGGTACGCCGCGAAGACGACGATGGCGGTGACCGCCGGCTTGATGCCGTAGAGAATGCCCGCCACCGCCGGCAGGTTGCCGAAGGCCAGATAAATCCAGGTGAGCAGGATGAGGAGAAACAGCGAGGGCAGCACGAACAGGACGCCGGCGATGATGCCGCCGAGCGTGCGATGCATCATCCAGCCGATGTAGACGGCCAGCTGCGTCGCCTCCGGCCCCGGCAGCAGCATGCAGTAGTTGAGGGCATGCAGGAAGCGCCGCTCGGAAATCCAGCGGCGCCTCTCCACCAGATCCTGATGCATCATCGAAATCTGCCCGGCCGGGCCGCCGAAGCTGATGAAGCCGAGCTTGAGCCAGTAGAGAAAGGCTTCGCCGAGCGTGACGGGCGGCGGCGGGGTGGCGGGGACGTTAGTCATGATTGCTCTCCTGTCGGTAATTGTTATGGAGGCCGTCGAAGACGCGGTTCGCCTCCGCCAGCAGTTTGTCGTCATTGGGTGCGGCGGCGCGCAGGCCGGCCAGCACCGCCTCGATGCCCGCCGCCTCGGCCACCGGCACGCCGCCGACATCGAGGCAATGCACGATGGCGGCGATGCGGGCGAGGGCGGGATCGGTGTCGAGGCCGAAGCTCGCCGCCAGCACCTCGAAGGTGACGCGGCCGTCGACGTGGGTGAACGCCGCGCCGTCGAAGTCGAAGCCCAGCGCTTTCTTCGGGCAGCGCTTCGGGTCGTCGAGCCAGAGGAATTTCGCCTTGCGGTCGATGAAGCGGCGGATCAGCCAGGCGGACGCCATGCGGTCCACCCACAGGTGCTTGCGCGTCGCCCACGTCCGTCCCTGAAAGTCAGTCCCCGCAAGACGGCGAACCCGGCCGGCGATGCTGGCCGGCTCGCCGGTGGCGGCGGCTTCGAGCGCCTGCAGCGCCGCCTCCGTCTGGCGCCGCGCTTCGCCGGGAAAGTAATCCGTCGCGGCGATGGCCTCGAATTCGCGGCGCAGACCCTTCAGCACCTTCATCGCCGCCGCTTCGCGCTTCGGCACCGCGGCAATGGCATCGAGCAGAACGTGGTAGTCGCCGCTGCGGTCGAACAGCGCGCGGAACGCGGCCTCCTGCGCGGCGTTGCGGCTCGCCATCTGCAGCAGGTGGGCGCCGCCGCCGGCTTCGGTCGTGTCGGCGGCGAGCCGCGCCAGGGCGTGCTCCGTGCGCGGCTGGGCCGGCAGCAGGTAGGCGCCGTCGCGCAGCGTGGCGCAGCCGTGCGCCTTGATGGCCCGCCACAACCGCATGCGTGCGGTTGCGTTTTTGGTCGGCAGGGTGGTGATGAGCAGCAGCCAGTCGTTCGGGAGTTGCTTGGGCATGTAGAAAAGTTTACATTAAAGTAATGATCGTTACAAATACCGTCATTCCCGCGCAGGCGGGAATCGGACTCCATGAACGACCGCCGCCTCATCTGCACCGCCGCCTTCCTGCGCGCGCTGGCCACCGGCATGATCGGCGTGTTGCTGGGGCTGACTTTGGCGCGGCTGGGCTTTTCCGCCGCCGCCATCGGCGCCGTGCTCTCGGCCGGGCTGGCCGGCGCGACGCTGGCGCTGCTGGTCGTCACCTGGGCGGGCGACCGCCTCGGCCGGCGGCGCTGCCTGCTGTGGCTGTCGCTGCTCGGTGCGTGCGGGGGCCTCGGCGCGGCGCTGGTGAGCGGGCCCCTGGCGATGGCCGCGGCGGCCTTCGTCGGCACGCTCAACGGCATGGGCCGCGACCGCGGCGCGGCGCTGGTGCTGGAGCAGGCCATCCTGCCGGCGACCACCGATGACGCCGGCCGCACCAATGCCTTCGCCCGCTACAACGTGCTCACCGACATCGGCCACGCGCTCGGCGCCCTGCTGGCGGCTCTGCCTTCGCTGCTCGCGGCCCTGGGCGTCGACGAGACGCAGGCCTACCGCGCCATGTTCCTGCTCTACGCGGGGCTGCTCGCCGCCGGCGCGCCGCTGGCGCTGAAGCTGTCGGTCGCGGCGGAGAGCGGCGCCGCCGGCCCGCGCCGGCCGGTATCGCCGGAGAGCAAGAAGATCGTCTGGAAGATATCGGGCCTGTTCGCCATCGATTCGATCGCCGGCGGCTTCCTCGGCTCGGCGCTGCTCTCCTACTTCTTCTTCGAGCGCTTCGCCGTCTCGGCGGCGCTGATCGGCGGCCTGTTCTTCGCCGCGCGCGTGCTCAACGCCTTCTCGCACCTCGGCGCGGCCTGGCTGGCAGCGCGCATCGGGCTGGTGAATACCATGGTGTTCACCCACATCCCGTCGAGCGTGCTGCTCGCCGCGGTGGCCTTCGCGCCGAACTTCTGGGTGGCGGCCGTCCTCTTCCTGCTGCGCGAGGGGCTGGTGGAGATGGACGTGCCGACGCGGCAGTCCTACGTGATGGCGGTGGTGCGGCCGGAGGAGCGCACCTTTGCCTCCGGCGTGACGCACCTGGTGCGCGTCGGCGGCTGGGCGGTGGCGCCGGGCATCGCCGGCTGGCTGATGCAGGCGGCGTCGCTGGCTGCGCCGCTGTTCATCGGCGCCGGCATGAAGATCGCCTACGACCTGCTGCTGTGGCGCGCCTTCCGCAAGATCAAGCCGCCGGAGGAGCGGGAGAGATGAACGACATCGCTTCCTCGCGCCGCATCTGGCGCAGGGCGCTGTCGAGGCGGGCGACGGCTTGCGCCACCGCCGTCTCCCCCGGCGCCGCTTCCAGGATGGCGGCATTGAGCGCGGCGTCGGCGGCGCCGAGTTCTTCCAGATATTGCTCGAAGCGGGCGCGATCGCCATAGGCGGCGCGCAGCAGCGCGCCATGGCCGTCTGCCTCACAGGCGAGCAGCCGGCGGTAATGCGCCGTGAGCACCGCCTCCTGTTGCGCCTGCGCCCGGCGCAGGGCGAGCGATGCCGGGCTGTCCGTGCCGCCCTGCTCGCCGTCGGTGGCACTTGCGCCCAGCGCCGCATCCAGCGCGCGCAGGCGCGGCTTGAGGTATTCCCGCGCGAATCCCTCGACCCCGGCCTTGAATTGCTGGTGGCGGTGCATGTAATGCAGGAACAGGATGGGGATGAGCACCATCCACAGCGTGACGGCGGGCTTTTCCACCACGCGCGCGCCCAGGGCGCGGGCGAAAGCCGCTTCATAGGCGAGGATGATTTCGCGCCCGCGCCCGCACGTGAGCGCCGCGCCGGCGCCTTGCAAGCGCGGTTCCTCCGCGCTCAGAGGGCGGCGGCGCGTGCCGCGACGGCCGTGCGCTGCGCCGAGCGCACGTAGGATTCCGACAGCGCCACCCGCTCCACCTGCGTGTAGTAAAAAGCGCCCGCCTCGATGCCGCTGTCCACGAGGAAGGCATGGCCCTCCTCGATGTCCAGCGCGCGGGCGAGGTTGGGCGCGACGACGAGCGCCAGCGCCGCCAGCGCGCCGAAGCCGAGGACGAGCCCCAGCAGGCGCGCGGCGGGGCCGCGGCGGGCGGGCCCGCCGTGCTGCGCTGACTGACTTTGCGGGGCGGCCATCAGTTGCCCATCAGCCGCTCGGTGACCCAGGGGAAGGCGACGAAGAACATCACGTAGGCCATTGCCAGCGTCAGGATCAGGTTGAAGGTCTGGCCGACCACGTACAGCGTCAGCGGCTTGCCGCCCTTGAACAGGTGGCCGAGTTCGCGGAAGTCGGTGGCCAGGCCGATGCTGACGAAGGCCAGGCAGAAGAACCAGCCCTGCAGGCCGGTGGTCCAGCCGCGGATCACGCCCTGGTCGATCATGGCCTTGCCGACATCGTTGCCCATGGCGCCGTAGAGGATCGAGAACACCACCGAGGCGCCGATGAAGCCGAGGATGAAGCGCGGGAAGCGCCGCCAGATTTCCTGCAGGGCCGCCGATGCGCTGAGATCCACGCCCGGCGTGCGCTCGACCCGGGTGGCCCAGTAGGCGGCCACGCCGAAGGCGATGACGCCGATCATGATGTTCTGGATCATCTTGATGGTGGCCGCGACATGCATGGCGGTGTCCGACAGCAGTGCGCCGGCCGCCACCACCGCGCCGGTGGCGTCGATGGTGCCGCCCATCCAGGCGCCGCCGAGCACGTGATGCATGCCCACCGCCTTGATGAAGGCCGGCATGGCGAAGATCATGATGGCGGTAAACAGCACCGACATGCCGACCGCCAGCGTCAGCTCCTCCTTCTTGGCGCGGCAGGCCGCCGCCGTGGCGATGGCTGCGGACACGCCCGACACCGACATGTCCGCCGAGACCGTGATGTTGAGCGTCTTCGATTCCATCTTCAGGAAGCGCTGGCCGAACCAGAAGGTGCAGATCAGCACGATCGGCGTCACTACCCAGGTGACGAAGATGCCGGGCAGGCCGATGATGACGATCTTGCCGAAGAGGATGCTGGCGCCCAGCAGCACGAGGCCGGTCTTGATGTAGTACTCGACCTGCACCGCCGGCTTCAGCCAGGCCGGCGTGCCGATGGTATTGGAAATGACCAGGCCGAGCAGGATCGCCCACAACACGTACTCCAGCCCCCAGGCCTTGATGTTGGCCTGGGCGGCGAGGAGGTAGGCGAGGGTGGCGAGCACGAAAATGACGGGGAAGGCGAGCAGGAACTTCGGCACGCTCCAGCCCATGAAGCCGGCGCCGACGGCGAACAGCAGACCCATGCCGACGCACAGCACGGTCAGCGAGCCGACGATGTTGTAGGGCTTGGCGCCTGCGGCGCTTTTCGCCTTCGACTCCGACTCGCGCGCCTTGCGCCACTCGCCGATGGCGGCGCGCGCGGCGTCGTTCGCTTGACTGTCCTTGAACTCAGCGGCCGCGGCCGCCGCCTCGGCCTCCTTGGCCTTGGCGTGGGCGGCGGCGAGCTTCTCCTTGGCCTTGTCGTGTTTCTCCTTCGCCGCCTCCGCCTTGGCCTTGGCCGCTTCCTCGCCGAGGACGAAAGCCTCGGCGGGGTTGCCGCTCCAGGACTTCGGCCCCTGCAGGTATGTGCCGACGGTCTTGGCGAAACCGACGTCACGCGCGCGCAGCCGCTCCTTCTTGTCGTTGGCATCGTGCCAGGCCAGGGAGCGGAAGGGGGCACGCGCCTCCTCGGCCTGGATCGTCGCGCTGGAAGCCTCGATGATGCTGCGCATGTCCTTCGGTTCGTTGGGCAGGAAGATTGCCAGCCCGGCGATGAGCAGCAGGGCGCCGAGCCAGATGGCCCAGTAGTCCTCGTGCTTCAGCAGTCCCGGCCCGTGGGTTTTCGGATAGTCCTTGACGATGTTTTCACCGGTATCGCTCATGTTCCCTCCTCGGTTGCGCATGGGGCACGCACGGCCTGTCCGGCGCGTCATCCATGCCTGGTATTGCCGTTCGATTGAATCGGCTGCAGGAATTGAGGGACGAATGGTGCGAGGCTGTGGCAAAACGGTGAAGCAACACCTCACGGACGGCCGCCATGACGCTCCTCCTCTTGGTTTGTTGTTTTTGTTGGTGCGTATTACCGCAGATCGGGGCAGTGCTGTAAATTCGGATGATTCAATTCCGAAATGGGAAATATTGATGGAATAAACAGGCAAGCCGATCCGTCACCTTTCTCCTGCCGCAAGGATTTTTCCGGCTGCTGCGCCATGATCGTAGGGGACGCGGTGGTGCGCATCGCCGGCTGGCTGATGCAGGCGGCTTCCCTCGCCGCGCCGCTGTTCATCGGCGCCGGCATGAAGATCGCCTACGACCTGCTGCTGTGGCGGGCGTTTCGCAAGCTCAAGCCGCCGGAGGAGCGGGACTGACTTTCATGATGAATGGTTGTCCTTGATTCCCGGCATGATCTTCCTATCGCGTCAGGCCTGCATAGAGGAGGGGCAACTTCTCGGGCAGGCGCTCGACGTGATCGAGCACCAGATAATTGCGCTGGCCGAAGATGCGCGCGACGTACTGGTCGGCGCGCGGGTCGAGCGTCAGGCAGAAGGGCGTGATGCCCAGCCGGCCGACGTCCTCGACCGCCTTCTTGGCGTCGAAGCGCAGGTATTGCGGATCGCGCACGTCGATGTCGGCCGGCTCGCCGTCGGTGACGACGATCAGCAGTTTCTTCGCCGCGCGCACCTGCGACAGGTGGTAACCGGCGTGGCGCATCGCCGCGCCCATGCGCGTCGAGAAGCGCCCTTCCATGCCCGCCAGCCGAGCCTTGGGAATGTCGCTCCAGGGCTGCTCGAAATCCTTGTAGCGCTGGTAGAAGACGTTGTGGCGGCCGTCGGAATAAAAACCATGCACCGCGAAAGCGTCGCCCACCTTATGCACCGCTTCGCCCAGCAGCACCGTGGCGGCGCGGGTGAGTTCCATTACCGTGTAGTCCTGGCCGGCCACCTTGTCGTTGGTCGATTCGGACAGGTCGAGGAGCACCAGCACGGCGATGTCGCGCGTTTTGCGCACCGAGCGCATCATCACGCGCGGATCGGGTTGCTGCCCCATGCGGATGTCGACCAGCGAGCGGATCGCCGCGTTGATGTCGATCTCGTCGCCTTCCTCCAGCTTGCGGATGCGCTGCACGCCCTGCGGCTGCAGCGCGTCGAGCAGATGTTTGAGGCGCTGCGTCACCTTGCGGTGGTCGTCGATGATCTTGTCCACCACGGCGAGGTCGCCGAACTTCGGACGCTTTTCCAGCACCGTCGCCCAGGCCGGGCGGTTCAACTGGATGTGGTAGTCGAACTCGTCGTAGTGGCGCGGCTCGGCAACCGGTTCCTTGCCTTCCTTCTGGTTGTAGGAATTGCCGTCATCATCGAACAGTTCGGTGGCGCAGACCCAGATTTCCTGGGCGTCGTCGCCGGCGTTTTCCACCTCGACCTCGTTGACCATCTCCGAGACGGAGACATACTTGCGCACCTGCTGCTCCTGGCTGTAGCCGGCGGCGATGGCCTGCTCGTAGCTGTAGTCCTCGTATTCCCAGAGGTAGCGGTTGTCGTCGCGGTAGACGACCTGCTGCATGTCGCGGTAAGGCGAGAAGGACAGGCGGCGGCGCTGGAATTCCTCGGCCAGCGCCAGACCCAGATCGAGCGCCATGGCATTTGATGCGAGATCGGCATGGGCGAAGCCTTCACGTGCCCGGGTCACGAGCGGATCGGCATCGGCACAGGCGGGATCGAGCAGCGCCCGGGCGATGCGGTTGAGATAGTCGCCCACGGTCTCGCCTGTCGGCTCGGCGCGATGAAAGGGCAGCCAGAATTGCCTGAGGCGCGGAAAGCGGCGGATCGCCAGCGCCTCGACGCGGGCGTCCTCGATCAAACCGACGCAGGCCTGTTGCAAGGCGGAGAGGCGGTCGGCATCGATGCGCGCCTTCGTCTCCATCACATGCGCCGCGCAGTGGGCGGCGGCGGCGCGATAGAGATCGAGGCCGGCAATGTTCACTCCCGGGGCAGCCTCCCAGTCGTCGTAGGCGTCGGGCAGGTGCAGGAAAAAGTCGGCGATGAAGGGTTTGAAGCCTTCGCGCGCATCGAAATCGCCGGCGGTGGGGCGCATGAAAAAGTCGCGGCCCCACAGCGCGCGCAGGTACATGCCGATGCGGCGGTGGATGTCGACGAACAGCGTGCCCTTGCGTTCCTTTTGCAGCATCGCCCTGGCTTCTTCGGATTCGAGGCCGAAGTAGCGCGTCTGCTCCTCGAAATTGGTGCGATGCGCCTGCGCGCCCCACAAGGCCCAGCGGCGCAGGCCGCCGAGCGTGAGCACGCCGAGCAACTGGTCGAGATGTTCGAGCATCGGCCGCAGGCCGCGCGCCGCCTGGCCGAGCAGGACGTTGAGAAGTTGCAGATAGGCGCGGAACAGTTCGGGGTCGCCGAGGCGCTTCGCCGCCGTCGGCGCGGTGGCGACGATCAGTTCGATCACCGCGCCCGAGGTGCGCGAGGCGAATTGCAGGCATTGCTGGGCGAGATCGGTGATGACGTCCTCGCCGACTTCGCGCGCCACGGCGGGGACGTGCTCGATCCAGGCGGTGACGATGTCGCCGCCGCGCCCCATGCGCATCAGCGCGATGGCGCTCTTCAGCCAGTTGTCCAGCCCGCGCGGGCTCAGCACGCGGGCGGCCTCGTGCCATGCAGATTCGAGCAACTGCCGGTGGTTGTCCGACAAGTCCTCGATCAGCTCGGCGTAGTCGGCAAGATTGACGCTCATGGCGTCACCTTAGAAAAATGTTGAAACGGCAGCGTCCAGCGCATCGCGCATGTCGGGGTCGTCGGTGATCGGCCGCACCAGGGCAACGCGGCAGGCCGCCACCGGCGCAACACCCCGGGCGATCAGGCTGCCGGCATGGATCAGCATGCGCGTCGAGATGCCTTCGTCGAGGCCGTGGCCCTTGAGGTTGCGGGCGCGCTCGGCGATGGAGACGAGCTTGTCGGCGACAGCGGCTTCGATCTGCGCCTCGTGAGCGACGATCTCCACCTCCGTGCCGTGTTCGGGGTAATTGAAGTCCAGCGCGCCGAAGCGCTGCTTGGTGGACTGCTTGAGGTCCTTCATCAGGCTCTGGTAGCCCGGGTTGTAGGAAATCACCAGATGGAAATCGGGGTGGGCACGCAACAGTTCGCCCTTCTTCTCCAGCGGCAGCACACGACGGTTGTCGGTGAGCGGGTGGATGACGACGGTGGTGTCCTGGCGCGCCTCGACCACTTCGTCGAGATAGCAGATCGCGCCATGACGGGCGGCGACGGCCAGCGGGCCATCCTGCCAGCGCGTGCCGGAAGCATCGAGCAAGAAGCGGCCGACCAGGTCGGATGCCGTCATGTCCTCGTTGCAGGCGACGGTAATCAGCGGTTTGTTCAGCTTCCAGGCCATGTGCTCGACGAAGCGCGTCTTGCCGCAGCCGGTCGGGCCTTTCAGCATCATCGGCATCTTCGCCGCGTAGGAGGCCTCAAACAGTTCCACCTCGTCGGCGACGGCGCGGTAATAAGGTTGTTCCGTGATGCGGTATTGCGCTACAGGATCGTTCATCACAGTTCTCCGGTAGAAAGCGCCCCGCTGCCCGAGGCGGGAAGAAACAGGCAGCGGGGCGATGCGTCAGGCGATCAAACCGCCTTGCCGCGATACACCACCATGTTGGCGCCCTGGCTCTGCTTGAAGTTGTCATAGCCGAGCAGGCGGACATGGTTGTCCGGGTTGGCCTTGTGGCAGGCATCGAGCTCCGCGAGGATGCGATCCACGTCGGTCTCGCCGAACATCGGCAGCTTCCACATGTACCAGTAGTTGGACATGGCATGCTGCGGCTCGGTGTGCTCGATGGCCGGGTTCCAGCCGTTCTTGACGATCCACGCGATCTGCTTGCGGATCTGGTCGGCGGTCATCGCCGGCAGGTAGGAGAAGGTGCCCATCATGCGGCTGGCCGGATCGGACAGGCGGGACTTGTAGTCTTGTACGTCGCTCATTGCAAATTCCTTTCGTAATGGTTTGAGGGCGATTTAGCGGTGGGCGACATCGAGCTTGTCCACCACATCGAACTCGAACTTGATCTCTTTCCAGGTTTCCATCGCCACCTTGAGTTCGGGGCTGGACTTGGCGGCATTGATGAGAATGTCCTTGCCCTCCTTCTCCAGTTCGCGGCCTTCGTTGCGGGCCTGCACGCAGGCTTCCAGCGCAACGCGGTTGGCGGCGGCGCCGGCGGCGTTGCCCCAGGGGTGGCCGAGCGTACCGCCGCCGAATTGCAGCACCGAGTCGTTGCCGAAGATGTTGACCAGCGCCGGCATGTGCCAGACGTGGATGCCGCCGGAAGCGACCGGGATGACGCCAGGCATCGGTCCCCAGTCCTGGTCGAAGAAGATGCCCTTGGAGCGGTCGGCCTTGATGAAGCGGTCACGCATGATGTTGACCCAGCCGATGGTGGCTTCGCGGTCGCCCTCGAGCTTGCCGACGACGGTGCCGGAGTGCAGGTGGTCGCCGCCCATCAGGCGCAGCAACTTGGTCAGCACGCGGAAGTTGATGCCGTGGTTCGGGTTGCGGTCGATCACACCGTGCAGGGCGCGGTGCACATGCAGCAGCATGCCGTTCTTGCGGCACCACTTCGACAGGCTCTGATGCGCCGACCAACCGACCGTCAGGTAGTCGGACATGATGATCGGCGAGCCGATTTCCTTGGCGTATTCGGCACGCTCCATCATTTCCTCGAAGGTGCCGGCGGTCACGTTCAGGTAGTGACCCTTGCGCTCGCCGGTCTCGGCTTCGGCCTTCTCGATGGCTTCCTGGCAGAACGTGAAGCGGTCGCGCCAGCGCATGAAGGGCTGCGAGTTGACGTTCTCGTCGTCCTTGGTGAAGTCGAGACCGCCGCGCAGGCATTCATACACGGCGCGGCCATAGTTTTT